>Ga0209345_10000165_pt1 | contig 92058 bp, 95 predicted proteins | sample Cruoilmetagenom7_FD_187294 | JGI IMG/M metagenome (GOLD analysis project Ga0209345, IMG submission 187294) | Oil polluted marine microbial communities from Coal Oil Point, Santa Barbara, California, USA - Sample 7 (SPAdes) (version 2) | ecosystem: Environmental > Aquatic > Marine > Oil seeps ... | reverse complement strand
AGAGGATGACGCAAGCGGCATACCCATGCGACGATGGCGATCTTCAGCGCGTAGCACCGCGACCGGTGTGCCTGTGCGGTTACTCTGTAGCATTCCTCGTGGTGTCGACGCGGAACTCGGAAGCCAACGGGCGTGAGCGACCGCTTCGAGGCTGCCATTACCGCGGCCGAATTCTGCGGCTTCTGTGGGCCGTCGGTTCCAGAGACGTCGTCGCGCGCGATTGCTCACGGTAGACGACGTAAAGGCCCGACGCGAGAATGACTGCGATGCCGATCCAGGTCATCCCATCCGGAAAACTGCCGAAGACCAGATAGCCGGCGGCGGTGGCCCCGATGATCTCGAGATATTGGAACGGCGCCAGCAGACCCGCTTCGGCGTGACGGAAGGCTTCGGCGATCAGGACGTAGCTCGCGGCGGCGAAGAATCCGCTTCCCAGGATCAGAGCCCAACCGGAGGCAGACAGTGCGCCAATGTCCAACGCGACATGACCCGCGCTTTGAAGGCCAATGCTAAGTGCCACCATGCCGATGCAGGCATAGATCGTGGCACCGCACTGCACCGTAAGCCCCGACCGCGAGCGCGAGGCGCGGCGCAGGGCGATCATGTTGAGCGCATAGGCGGCGGCCGCGACAAGCGGCAGGAGCGCGGCGACCTCGAATTTGGTGCCTGGGCGGATCACGATCAACGCGCCTACGAGACCGACCCCGACGGCGGCGAGGCGTCGCGGTCCGACAGTCTCACCGAGGAGGGGGCCTGCCAGCACCGTCAGGATCAACGGTTCCACGAAAAAAATGGCGATCGCGGTGGCAATCGGCATGACCGCGAAGGCACCGATCAAGCAGATGAGCGTGATCATTACCAAAAGCCCGGAAAGCGCCACGATCGGAGAAAACATCGCGCCCCTCAGGCGGCTACGCAGCACCACCGCCGCCGGCAGGAGGAAGGCCGCTTGGGCGAGAACGCGCATAGTCGCGACCTCGATCGGGTTCAGTGTCTCCGTCAGCAGCTTCGACAACGTGTCGCCCAATGGCAAGAGAACCATCGCCGCGGCCATGCAGGCCATTCCCGCGGCAGACCCCGTCCGCAAGGATCGGAACGTATCGGGCAAGGTAAATGTCATGATAGACCTCCTCACTTCAAACCCCGCACAAGAGGTGCGAGAGCAAATCCGGGCGTTCAGGAATTCAGTTGCGAATAGCGGAGTTCCGGCAGCGAAAACACGACGCCATCGCGCGCTGCCATGCAATCGGCATATATTGGTTTCAAACGGGCATGTCCAACCCGTAAGGACGCATGCGATGCCTTCTACGATTTGCGAAAAGACCGAACTGCCGACGTCCCATTCAAGTTGGGGCAAGGCCGTCGGCCAGCCTGGATGTCACTCCGATTGTATCCGCCATTCTGTTCAAGTGATTATCAAGCCAACAGCGACAAGAATGAGGGTCGAAGGTCAGACCGGCTACCAAAGACGAGAACAAGTTCTTTCTCAGCTGTCCTGCGGCCGGAGCCGGGAGGGACGCAGAGACCGGCACCTTAGACAGGTCGCGGCGGCGCCGGCGCGTTTCTCGATTGCCGCGCCGCAACGACGGCAGGACATCCGGATGAGAAGGGAAATGCCGCCGAGCGGGTGTCGACAGGTCGGACATCGGTGAGCGGCTGCGCGGGGAAGCGATGCCTTGCAGGACGGGCAGGCAGGCGGAAGGTGACGGTTCATGAGACTCTCTTTCGACGGGAAGGGAAGGGCGCCGATGCGCGGCGATTTGCGATATCCCGGAAGGAGCGTCATGGCGCCTTCAGCGCACCCTGCGGCGCCTTCCGGGCAGGTCATGGGCCTCGGGTAGGCCCCGCAAACAGCAGATCATCCGGCTTCCACCCCTTCGGCAGCATCCTGAGGAGCGACGTGGAGGACGGTCAGCACCCTCCGTTTTCCGTCCCTGGTGTCCCAGTGCAGCGATGCCCCCTCCGCCAGGCCGATCAGGGCGACCCCGATCGGTGTCAGGACAGAGATCCGACCCCGCGCGATGTCGGCGTCCTCGGGATAGACCGGCGTTACCGCGGTTTCCTTTCCGGTCGTTTCGTCGCGGTAGGTGACCCTGCGGCCGATCGCCACCACGTTCGGCGGAAGTTTCGCCGCCGGAACGATGCGCGCCCGGCCGAGCTCGCCGAGCAATCGATCTGCAAGGTCCGGGTTCCGCTGGAGCGCGCCCTCCGCAAGGGCTTCGAGCCTGTCCAGGCAGTCCGCACCGATGACGACTCTGGGCCGCCGCCCGGTGCTGCGTGAGGTGGAGCGCTGCGTGTTCATGGGATTCTCCTTTTCCGCCCTTCGGTGGCGGGATGCATGTGGGTTGCCAACTTCCCTGGCCCGCAGGAGGCGGATCGGGGCATCAAGCCGCGTCGTGGTCGTGCGGCGGCCTCACATCCAACACGATGACCGTCTCGATCTGACCGTCGTCCCGCAGAAGCGGCGCCTTCTGCATTTTCCGCATCCCGATCAGGGTCGCCCCGAGCAAGGATGCCACGAGAAGGCAACCGGGGATCGGCATCGGAGACATGGAAAGCACGCCCGAACGCGCACCCTCGCCGCTGATCATATAGGTTACATGGCAAGCGGCCACGACGAGTTCGGGTGGAGCGGGCTCGGGAGCGCGGCGCGATATCCGCAGCTTGTGGCGCAGAAGCCCGTTCAGGAGCGGAGGATTAGGCGCATTCTCGGTTCCCCGTTGGCGAAGCAGACGCTCGATGCCGAGCCGGTCCTCCATCGTGAGGAGAAAACCGGTCTCGACAGCGGAGCGCTCGAACGGCGAGCGAAAGTTGCTGCCCGCAGGCAGGGCGGTCATTCTGGTGATGGTCATGATGTATCTCCCGGGGCGGCGAAGCCCGCGTTCTCAATTCAAGGATGTGAGAAAGCCCCGGGTGGTCGAAGACGCGCTTATGCGTAGACCGCCCGGGGAGCCAGGCGGTTCAGAAGCAGAAACCGGAAATGATTTTCGTGCGTGACCATCAGGTCAAGATAAGGACGAATACCGGTTTGTCAATTCAGAGGAGATAAGGTCAGGAACGCGACACGCGACCTCTGCGTTTCACGTGACGAAGGAGGTGTATCATGGCGAAGTTTTCCACGGGAGATCATGTGAGCTGGAATTCCGAAGCCGGCCGCGTCAGGGGCCGCGTTGTGAAAGTTCACGAGGCGGATTTCGACTACAAGGGCCATCGCCGGCGCGCGTCGAAGGATGAGCCGCAATACGAGATCGAGAGTGACAAGACCGATCATATCGCGGCGCACAAGGAGGACGCGTTAACCAAGCTTGATTCATGAGCGGCGGTTTCGCGACGATCGGACATTCAAACCGGCCGCCGGAGACGGTCATCGACATGCTGCGCCAGGCCGGGGTCCCGCTGCTGGTCGATGTGCGGTCGTTCCCGAAATCCCGCAGCAACCCGGACTTCAACGACGACAGTTTTCCGCAACGGCTGGCCGAATACCAGATCGACTACCGGCACATGCTGGCGCTCGGGGGCCGCCGTCCGAAGCAGCCCGGTGTTGATGACAACCTGAACGCTTTCTGGCGCGTGCGGAGTTTTCACAACTACGCCGACTACGCCTTGGGTGAAGACTTTCAGCACGCGCTGGCCGAACTTGAGGATCTTGGCCAAAGGCAAGTGCCATCACGAAGAGAGGACCGAGCGAGACGCCGTTGGCGACCGAGGTCGCCAATAGGCCCCACGACAGGCCGACCGCGAGCAATATGCAAGCCATCACGATGCGCCTGTCGAACCTGTCGGCGAGCATCCCGACGGGAACCTGCGCACCGAGCCCACCCAGCACGACAGTGCTCATGAATAGCGCCGTCTCCGTCACGTTCAGCCCGATCTGGCGCGCGAAGACTACGCCGAGCGCGTAAAAGGACCCGACGAGTATTCCAGCAACTCCCGCTCCTACCACGCCGACGCGCGAGGCTTCGAAAAGCAGTCCGAGACCGAGCGGACGCAACTCGGCCAGCTCGGGTTCGCCGAGGCGAGTGAGCGCGATCGGCACGAGAGACAGCCCGATCAGCGCGGAGGCGAGCATCAGCAATTCGCTGCCGGCCGGAGGCGCGACGTTAACCAGCGTCTGTCCGAGCGCCACGGCGAAGTAGAAGACCAGCATGTAGCTGCCCAGTGTGCGCCCTCGCGTTTTGTTGGTGCTGCGATCGTTGAGCCAGCTTTCGATCGAGGTCGTCATGCCGGCGATGCAGAAACCGTTGACCAGGCGCAGCGCTGCCCATGCGATCGGCGTCCACAAAAGCCATAGGCGAGACAGACCGCCGCGGTCATCGCTGCGAAAATCGAAAAGGCGCGAATATGACCGATCCTCAGGATCACCCGTTTCGCCCGAAGTCCGCCGAGCGCCAATCCGAGGTAATAGGCTGCCATTACCGCGCCGGTCAGTGCCACCGGGTAATCCGCCGTCTCCATCCGAAGCGGCAGAACGACGCCCAACAGACTGTTGCCGGCCATGAAGAGGGTAGTTCCCCCGAGGAGGGATTTGACAGGTGCCAGCAACTCGCGAACTTGACGGATCATTGCGACGCCCGTCGTTAACCCTCTACGTGCAAACGTATCATTTTACAGATCGCTTCGACATGCCGCTATTGACGAGCCCCGGCCGTGACCGGGGCGCCCTTGGCGTGTGATCAGGTCACGCGATCAGTGCTCCGAGCATCCAGGCGGCCTTTTCGTGAAACGCCACCCGCTCCGTCGCCAGATCGGCGGTCGCCGGATCGCGGGCGTGCTCGGCGGTTTCAACAAGTTCGCGAAGGCAGGTCGCAAATTGGTGGTGATCGTGAACAAGGTCCCCGATCATCTTGCCGGCGGGGGCCCCGGCGTCTTGCGGAGCAGGACCGTTCCACCGCGGAGCGTCCGTCAGATCGAGCGTGACGGGCCGGCCAAGCGCTCGGACCCTCTCGGCCAGGTCGTCGGCGGCAGCGAACTTGTTCTGGTAGAACGTCGCGGTCATCTCGTGAACCGCATGAAACTGCGTCCCCGTGATGTTCCAGTGGCAAAGGTGGGTCTTAGTGATGAGCTGGTAGGTTCCCGCCAGCGCGCCGATTAGCCCTTCGCTTACCGCCGTGTCGTTCCGGCCGCCGATCTCGGACCCCGGGACCATGGTAGTCTTCTCTGCTTGCATCGTCATGTCGTGTTTCCTGTCATACAGGTGTTTCGGGCCATGGGTGTGCTGGGAGGGGGATCACGCCGTGTCGGGCCGGGCGGCCCACAGTCCGGCCGCCCGCGCCACGATACTGACGCTTGCGGGAGGGATATGCACGGCGTCGGCGGTCCGGCCGGATGCGGCCGGACGCTCCGCTGGACGCCCGCCGTCATCCTCCCAGCGGGCCACGCAGTCTGCACTCGGGCCTCGCGATGGAAAGATTTCAGGGGACAGGTCTTCGAAATCAGTCATGCTGATCATCTCGTTTCTCCTTTCTTGCATCACAGGGATGGGTCGGGGCGGCACCGAGGCTCCGGTGCCGCGCCTGATTCACGCGCGCTCGCCTGCCCGGAGGCGAGCTGCGTCGCGCTGCAAGGCCGGCGAGACAGGGGGCATGGAAAGTTCGCGCGCGGTGAGGCCGTCGACGACGTGCAGGATCTCGCTGCGATGGATGCCGATGTCGCGCAGCAGACGGTCGTCCATTGCTTCGAGCGCCGCGATCATCCTGCGGCGTTTCCAGTTGTGGACGATCGAGCCGAAGATCCGGCGCAAAAGGCCGGGTCGGGCAATGGCCGGCAGCGGCGATGCGTTGGACTGAGAAAGGAACGGGGCGTTTCGGTTAAGCATGTAGGGATGCATGATGAGCTCCAGTCAAGGAAGGTGAACCACGACGGACGCGCCCCGACCGCGTGGTCCGCGCACATGCGCAAACCGGGCGCAGGGAAGCGTCCGTCAATCCGTCTGATCTGTTTGAGATCGAGAAGACCCCGAGGCGCGGTCAAGCAATAGCCTGCCACCCGCCCGGGGCTACCGGCGGTTCAGTGTGTTCCCTGCGTTGAGCAGGAACTTCCTATGAAACCTGAACTTGGTCATGATCTGTATATCGGCCTTCCTTGCAGGCTTATCAAGACCACCGGCCAGGCTGCGACCTTCTGGCGCCATTCAATGTCCGGGACGCGCTATTGCCCGGTGTCCGGCCCTTCATCATCGCGGGTGCAGTCTCTGACGGTGCCTTCGATCGTGTGTTCCAGCGTCGCGCTATCGCCCTTGCTCCACCAGACATGCGCGCCGGAAGCGTAACGCGCCCCGGAGGCGGAAACGACGTTCACGAAGATGCGCTCCTCGCCGCCGACCGGGAGGATCGCGAGGACATTGGGGCCGGCGTTGACGTAACGCACGGGGATCGTCTCGTCTGCGCCGCAGGTGTAGGTTTCGGCCGTCACCTGATCGGTCGGGCCGAGATCAACCGTCAGGGCAACCTCGCCGGCTACCGGGCCGGCGGCGAGGACGCTGACGGTCAGCAGAATGTATCGCATTGTTTTCTCCTTATGTCGGCGCCTGGTTCAGAATGGTCCGTAGCGCCTTGATTTCACCCTCGACGACGCCGTGACCGCGGCCAGGGTAGACTTGGGTGGTCACATCCGCCCCGAGCCGCGTGAAGACGTTTTCGGTCTTGCGCAGCCGGGCGAGCGGCCGGTCGCGGCGAGAGAGATATGCGGAAGAATTGGCGCCGCACCGAGCGCGGCAAGGCCACGGCCCAAAGCGCCTGCGCGAGAAGTCGAGCGGATGAAAGACAGACATGAAAGCAGTTCCCGAAGAAAACGGAAAGACGTCGATCGCGCATCGGCCGGACTGCGGCAGATGCAACGGGACCGGGCCGTCACCTCGGGGTGCGGCCGGGCAGCTCAGGAAGGTGCTTCGTTGCGGGAAGGGGGCGGCCCCCGGATCGAGGCCGCGAGATCGAGATCGCCAGACATTTCCAGGGATGAGGATCGCAGCTCCAGCGCGGCTGCCCGGGCATCTTGGACCGTCGACAGAACGGGCGCCGTGCAATCCAGATCGCAGACGAGGGCCTCCGTGCCCTCTGGCGTGTAAGCGGGACAATCGCCTACTTGATCTACATCAGTCACAGCTGCGGTGCTGGCCATCTCCAGAGACATCTTTGTGCCAGCCAAGTCATGCGCAAGCACGCTGCCCAAACAGCAAGACCGGTGCGCATATCAACACGGTCGAGGCCGTGAATGCGGTTGTCCATCGTGCTCTGATCGGTGTGTATCACCGTCCCGGACGGAAGCATCTTCAGCGTATCTGGACGAGATCATCTGGCGATGGAACCACCGTGTCCCAGCGGCCAAAGTGCGCAAGCGCAAGTCTGCGTCTGGCCTTCCATCGACGGAGACCAGAATCGTCTGGGAGCCGATCCCGGTAGTGAATCAGATGCGAGGCCTGCTTCGCGGGGCCGTCGGCCGTCAGCTAAGGTGCACACACTCCTGGGGTCTTCGGTGGCCATGATCCTTTGAAGGCGAAGGTCGGCTGCGTAGCCTAAACCTAACACCTAAGCTCCGTTCCGATGCTATTCGGCGTCGCGAGGGTAAACATCTCGAGGACCACTGGCATCTCTAATCGTATTGCCTTCGTCCGGATTGCCTCGTATCTAACGTGCAAGGTGCCGGGCACCTGCCGCCTGCGGACGCGAGTCACGGTGAAGCCCGGAGCAAGACGACATCTCACCCTCGAAGCATTTCGCAGGTGGGTAATGCAGGCTCCCTCCTGATCCGAAATGCCTCCGCGGAGGAGTGAGCGATGTCGGTTGGACCCGCCCCGACTACAATTGAGAACCGTTTTCTGACCCGACCCGTCGGACGATTGTTTCTGTCGAATGCCTTGCCCATGGCCGTCGTCATGTCGACGGGCGGCCTGCTGAACGTGATTGACGGGGTCTTCGTCGGACGCTTCGTAGGTGCCCACGCCCTGGCAGGGGTCAGCTTGGCTTTCCCGGTCGTCATGCTACTCACGGCCCTGACCACTCTGGCGGGCGGCGGCATGTCGAGTCTGCTCGCCCGCCATTTGGGCGCCGGGTCCCGCACGGAGGCCGGAGCGGTTTTCGCGGGAGCCCACGGGCTGGCTCTCGCCATCTCTGCAATGCTGATCGTCGGAGCGCTGACAGTGGGTTCTGCCATCATCTCCGCACTCGCTGCCGGAAACTCGGCGGTTGCGGAACTGGCGCGGAGCTATCTGCTGATCCTGATCCTGAGTGCGCCGATTCAGTTCGCTTTAGGTCTGCACGCCGACGCCTTCCGCAACGAGGGACGGGCCGGGCACATCGCCTTGCTCTCGGTGCTCGTGAACCTGCTGAACATCGGAGCGAACTATGTCGCGATTGTGCTCCTCGGGCTCGGCGTGGCCGGCTCCGCCCTCGGCACCGTGGGCGCGCAGACCTTCGGCCTGGCGCTGTTGCTGGTCATTCGGGGACGCGATTGCGACCTTCTACCCCTTGGCGCGCTCCGGCACGCCAGCTGGCTGTCCGGGTGGCGACAGATCCTCTCGCTTGGCCTCCCCCTTTGCCTGACCTTCGTCGGGATGGCCTTAGTGGCAAGCACCGTTATCCTCGTCATCGGCACCACTGCCGCGGATCATGCCACCTATATTGCAGCCTACGGTGTGGTGACGCGCCTTCTCGGGCTGGCCTTTCTGCCGCAGATGGCGATAGCGCTGTCCACCCAGAGCATCACCGGCAACAACGCCGGCGCGGGCCGCCTGGATCGGGCAAGCGTAGCACTGCGACTTGCCATGGGGAGCGCATTCCTGTGGTGTCTTGGCGTGGCGCTGGCAGGAACAGTCGCGGGCGAGCCGCTGGGCGCGATATTCTCGAACGACCAAGAGGTCATCGGGGCAATCGCCGCGATACTACGACCCATGACAGCTCTCTACGTCTTCACCGGGCCCATTCTCGTCCTCGCCCTGCATTTTCAAGCTATGGGCTATCCACTCCGGACCGCGGCACTGACCTTGATCAAACCCTGGCTGCTGACGCCTGCCCTGCTTGTCGTCATGAATGCCTGGTTGGGGATAGATGATCTGTGGTTTGCCTTTCCGATCGCGGATGCAGTGCTGCTTGTCCTGGCACTGACCCTGGTCCTCCAAACTCGCCAGATCGCCTCTGTTTCAGCGACCCCGGCTATCAAGGAAGCAATATGACGCAGTCATCTCTCGAGGCCGTCAAAGCCCAGGCCAAGACGCTCCGGGAGGCTCTGCAAGCCGAAGGAACGACGGTCAGCCATGCTCAGTCCCTCGAACTTGTCGCCCGACAACACGGGGCTCGTGACTGGAACACGCTGCATGCGCGGCTCACGCAGCGGAAGGCCCCGCTGGACCTCGCCCTGGGGGCCAGGGTAACGGGCCACCATCTCGGCCAGGCCTACAGGGGAGAGATTGTCGCCCTTGCGGGACCGGCAGCGCATCGCCACGTCGAGATCGCGCTGGATCGGCCGATCGACACCGTTCGCTTCGACAGCTTCTCGAACTGGCGCCACCGCATTCGCGGCACGATCGGCGAAGATGGCCGCAGCTCTCGCAAAACATCGGATGGCACACCGCATCTTACCGTGGACTGGGCGCCATCCTGACCGCGCGCACCAAGCGCGATAAGGCGGCACCAGATCTTCTCCGAGCTTTCGGACTTCGCGGCCAGAGCCGGTTTCGTCCGCCAAGCGGCCGCGCCCGAGTTCGACGCACTTTTGCTTCTTTTCGTGGATAATAGGGAATACCTTTCCCCTCTTGTCGATCCTCGCCGCCTTGCAGGGTCATCAACAAAACTGGAGGTCGCTACACAAATAGACGACTTCATCACTCGCCTGAGCAATCATCTGTCCGCACTTGCACTTGCACCTGCACTCGCATCCGCTGACAGGTCATCGTGTCCGAATAGGTCCGCGTTTTCATGGCGTTCATCGGAGGTCTCGAACTCGAGGCTGGAATGGCCGATGCCGAAATCCTCTTCCAGTCTCTCCTTCAGCGCCGACTTCACCGCCCTGAGGCGCGACCAGTTGTCGTCCTCCAGCACGACATGGCAATCGAGTGTCACCTCGTGCTCCTGCATTTGCCACAGGTGGACATGGTGCACGTCGCGGCCGCCCCCGAGCTCCCTCATCGCCCGGATCACCGCATCGGCGTCCATGTCCGGCGGGCTGCCGAGCATCAGGATGCGGGCGGGTGCGCCGATCAGTCAGGGCGAGGTAGAGGATGTAGAGCGCGATGTCGATGGTGACCGCGGGATCGACCCAGCGCAGGTCGTAGAGGATGATGAGAGTGCCGCCACCGAGGCCAGCGGGTCCAAGCGGCCGCGCCCAAGAGCGCCCGGATGTTCACACTGCCCTTCTGCATCGAATAGGTCAGCCCTGCGGTCAGGGTGTCGATCACGAGCGCGACGCCGCCCAGGATCACCACCGTCCAGCCCGCCACCTCCGGCGGATCGATCATGCGCATCCCGCCTTCGTAGATCAGGTAGATCCCGATCAGGATAAGGGTGGGGTAGTTGATCAGGGCCGCCACGATCTCGATCCGTCCGTAGTCGAAGGTCATGCGCGCATCCGCCGGGCGCCGCGCGATCTTGCGGGCCACGGACGCGATGACCAGCGAAGCCATGTCCGAGAAGTTGTGCAGTGCATCCGCGATCAGGGCGAGCGAGCCCGACAGGATGCCACCCGCGATCTACGCGACGGTCAGAAGCGCGTTGGCCCAGATGGCGATGGACACCCTGCGGTCTCCGCTTTCGGGGCGGATAGGGGCGTGATCGTGAGGCATGGTGGCCCACCAGCTCAAGTGTCCTTCTCTATGCGGGAGCGGACGAGGCATCGTGCATGCCGAGCATCACTGTGCTGTCCCGCCACAAGCGCACAGCAGCCTTCATACACGCGCGAAGAAGCTGCTACCTGTCATGCCGCCCCCTCGGCCTCGTCCGGCTCGACCGACCATGCATCCTTGGTGGCGTTGAATCCCTCCCAGGCGACGTAGGGGACGATGAGAAGCGCGGCGATGGGATCGGCCCACCACCAGCCGAGCGTCTGCGTCAGGGCGAGGCCGATCAGGACCACCACCGTCTGATACTCGCAGATCAGCGTGTCCTTGGCGTCATACTTCAGCGCGGGCGAGCCCAGGCGCTTGCCGTAGCGGTGCTTGCCCCACGCCAGGAACGGATTGACCACGAGGGAAACCAACAGGATCGCGATTCCCCACCACGAGAAGCCCGGCGATTCTCGCGAGACGAAGGCTGATACCGCCTCGTAGAGGATCGCGGTAACGACGATCCAGAACGCCGCGGCGACGACCGAAAGGGCGACCTTTTTGCGTTTGAGAACCGTGCGCTGGTCGGCACCCCGTTCCTCGGCCCGCAGACGCCAGATCAGCGTGCCCGCAGAGGTGGCTTCGACGGTGCTGTCGAGCCCCCAACTCACCAGAGCGGCGCTGCCGGTGAGGAGGCCAGCAGTCACCGAGACGACAACTTCCAAAATGTTGTAGACGAGACTGGCGACCTCGACGCGAAGCCCACGCCGTAGGTCCGTCTGACGGTCATTTTGCTGCTCTGTCATGACAAGCTCCTTGTGCGACGAGTGGTTTGGTGGCGTTATAAATGGCTCGAATGTGCGGACGCGAAAGTTGCGGATCGGGCGTATGGAGAGCCGTCCGACACCTGTGCGCCCCTGTCGCCGTGATCGCGCGCGAGACAGTGTCGGCGTCCACGCAGGGCACACCATCTCGACCTGCCCTCATGCGGCCTTGTAGCGAGAGAATACCTCCGTGCTGCCATCCCGCCGGATCAGGAAGACATCATAGGCTTCGCGCGCGTCTTCCGGACCCATGCCCGGTGATCCGTAGGGCATGCCGGGCACGGCCAGACCCACGGCATCGGGGCGTTCATCGAGGAGCTTGCGTATGTCGGCCACTGGCACGTGCCCTTCAACGATGTAGCCCTCGATCTCGCCCGTATGGCAGGAGGTCATGTTCTGGGGGATGCCCTTCTCGAACTTGTGTCTGATAAGAAGCGTGCCGAAGCTGCTCTCGGTGGTCACGGTGAAGCCGTCTTTGCGCAGGATGTCGATCCACGCCGAGCAACATCCGCAATTCGGGTCCTTCAGAACGTGGATCGCAGGCATGCCCTGCGTCATTGCTGCGAACGGTGTGGCAGCGGCGAAGCCTGCCGTGCAAGCCAGCATGGCGCGTCTGGTGATGGTCATTGTGTCTCCTTCAGGTCGTTGCGGATGCGCGTTCGCGATCCGAGTTCAGTTGGGCGTTACCGGCAGGTCCGACCACGTCTTCCGGCCCGGAAGGTCGGGAGAACAGCAGCCGGAGGGCGTTCATCGTGACAAGCACCGTGGCACCGGTGTCGGCGAGGATCGCGATCCAGAGGCCGGTGATCCCGAGCACGGTGGTCACGAGGAAGATCGCCTTGAGCCCCAGTGCGATGGCGATGTTCTGGCGGATATTGGCCATGGTCGCGCGGGCGAGGCGGATCTGCCCGGCCACGTCCGTAACGCGGTTGCGCAAGATAGCCGCGTCGGCGGTCTCCAGCGCCACGTCGGTGCCCGAGCCCATGGCGACGCCGACATGCGCGGCGGCGAGCGCGGGAGCGTCGTTGATCCCGTCGCCGATCATCGTCACGCGCGCGGACGTCGTCAGATCGCGGATCGCCGTCACCTTGTCTTCCGGCATCAGCTCGGACCGATGCTCAATCCCGAGTCCATCCGCGATGGCCCGGGCAGTGCGTGCATTGTCCCCGGTCAGCATGATCGAAGAGATGCCGAGGGCGCGAAGCTGCGCGACAGCCTCCGCCGCGTCGGCGCGCGGCTCGTCCCGCAGTGCGATGAGGCCCTGGGGCACGTCCTCGCGCAGCACGATCACCACCGTCTTGCCATCGGCTTCCAGCGTCGCGACGCGGCTCCGAAGGTCGTCCGAGAGCGCGCCACGCTCCTCCGCCAGTCGCGGGGAACCCACGCAGACGGTGACGCCGTCAATGGACGCTTCGGCGCCCTTGCCGGGCAGCGCGCGGCCGCCGATGGCCGCAGCCCCATCAATGCCCCGCCGCTCGACCTCTGCGCAGATCGCCTGCCCGAGCGGATGGCTCGCGCCGCTTTCCACCCCGGCCGCGAGAGACATGAGCTCATCCTCGCTCCCGGTCAGCACAGTGACGTCGGTCACGCGAGGCTTGCCGTGCGTAAGCGTGCCGGTCTTGTCAAAGGCGACATGTGTGGTGCGGGCCGCCGCCTCGATCACTGCACCGCCCTTCATGAGAAGGCCGTTCCGGGCGCCGGTCGAGAGCGCCGAGGTGATCGAGGCGGGCACCGAGATCACCAGCGCGCAGGGGCAGCCGATCAGCAGCAGGGTCAGAGCGCGGTAGACCCATTCGCCCCAGGCCTGTCCGAAGGCCAGCGGCGGGACGATCGCGACCAAAAGCGCAGCCCCCACCACGGCGGGCATGTAGACCCGGCTGAACCGATCGATGAACCGTTCGGTCGGTGCGCGGGCGCTCTCGGCCTCTTCGACCAGCCGCACGATGCGGGCGATGGTGTTGTCTTTGGCCGATTTTGAAACCCGCACCCGCAGCACTGCCTCGGCATTGATGGACCCGGCGAAGACCTCCGCACCGGGTTCCTTGAGGCTCGGGATGCTCTCGCCGGTTACCGGGCTCTCGTCGACGCCCGACGTGCCCTCGATCACTTCGCCATCGCAGGGCACCCGGTCGCCGGGGCGGACCTGCACGACCTGACCCACCTGGAGCTCCTCGGCCGAGACCTCCCGAGTCTTGCCGCCTGTTTCAAGCCTTGCCGTCTTCGGCACGAGGTTCGAGAGCGCCCGGATGCTGTCGCGTGCCTTGCCGGCTGAGACGCCTTCAAGCAGTTCACCCACTGCGAAGAGGAAGACAACGAGCGCCGCCTCCTCCGGCTCGCCGATTATCAGCGCGCCGCCGGCGGCGATCGTCATCAACATCTCGATAGTGAAGGGCATGCCGGCGCGCGCCAAGGCGAAGGCGCGCTGCGCCACAGGCACGAGCCCGACCAATGTCGCCAGGACGAAGGCCCAATGCGCCGTTTCGGCCGGAAGGACGAGCCGGGACGCCCAGGCCGCCGCGAGCAGCACACCGGTGCCGAGCACAAGGCGACCCTTGGCGGTTTTCAACCACGAGGCCGGCACAACCTCGGGCGCCCCGGCGTCTTCCGGCACGGTGCCGGCCTCCGGGGGCTCCGCTGAAGCCGGGAACGCGCCATCGGGCAGGATGAAGCCACTCTTGGGCTTTTCTGGCCGTGCGCCCTTGGGCGCGATGCCGAAGCCGACACTGCGCACGGCCTTCTCGATCCTCTCGGGCGACGTCTGGCTTTCGTCGAGCGTCAGGCGCAGTTGCTCGGCCATGAGCGCGACATCGACATCCCCGACACCGGGCAGGCGTTCGACCGCGCCGCGCACCTTCGCGGCGCAGGAGCCGCAATCCATGCCTGTCACGCGCCACTCGCGCTGTCCTGCGATCCCGTCGGCCATGACGGCCCTCCGTTGTGATTCCCTGTCGGATCTTGATATACGAGCTACAGCTACTGTAGGTTCAAGCCTCGCAGGCGGGTTTCCCGCATTTCCGCCCCAGGCAGGGCCCAGGCGACCATCACGATTGAAGATCCGCGAGGAGACGACAATGCTGTCCATCGGCACCCTGGCCAAGCGGACCGGCACCAAGGTGCAGACGATCCGCTACTACGAACAGATCGCCCTGATGCCAACGCCCGGTCGGAGCGAGGGCGGCCAGCGGCGCTACGGCGAGGCAGAACTCGACCGCCTCGCATTCATCCGGCACTCCCGACAGCTTGGTTTTTCGCTGGAGGCGATCCGGGAGTTGCTGGACCTCTCCGACAGTCCCGAACGGTCTTGCGCAAAGGTCGATGCGGTCACCCAGAAACACCTCCGCGATGTCGAGGCGCGCATTGCCCGTCTCGACGCACTCCGGATCGAACTGCAACGGATGATCAGTGAATGCAGCGCCGACCGGGTTGCCGATTGCCGCATCCTCGAGGTGTTGCGCGACCACGAGGAATGCCTTGCCGATCACGACCGGCCCGGTGCCTGATGCCAGCGGTCCTTGTCTATCCGCTCGCCGCAATGGCCGAGATCGCCGGCTGCTTTGCCATCTGGGCCTGGTGGCGCGGCGCCTCGGGTTTCTGGCTGCTGCCGGGGCTCGCGAGCCTCGCGCTGTTCGGCTGGCTGCTTGCGTTGGTTGAGGCCGAATTCGCCGGACGCGCCTTTGCCGCATATGGCGGCGTCTACATCGCCGCCTCGCTGCTGTGGATGTGGGGAGCGGAAGGACAGCGGCCGGATATCTGGGATATTGCGGGCACGGGCATGTGCCTTCTGGGAGCCATCGTTATTCTCGCGGCGCCGCGTTAGAGCCCAGACCTGACGAAATCATCTGAACGAACGCCTTGAGAGAGAGTTTCGGGAACGATGCTTTGGGCGATTGACCATCAGCTGGTCAGTAGGGACATAGCACTTTGCGGCCAGCTGATTGCGAGCGCCCTATTTCGGGAAACTGCGATGCAGCATTGGCTGATTATGCGGATTTTCGCTGTGAGCCGTGTGCGCTTGGATAGGGACACGAGGAATAGTCGCCAGCGTCCATCGCCATGGGCGGTTCAGATGCCAATGCCGAAGCAGGTCAGACGGGCAGGGGATGGATCATGGCGCGCGGGCGACCCGCCTCGCTCCAAAGAAAAGCCAGCGTGATCGGCAGGCGGAAGCGGCGGGGGCCGGCCGCGCCGGGGTTCAGCCAGAGGAGGGGGCCTGTCTCCTCGATGCCGGGCTTGTGGGAGTGCCCCGAGATCACGACATCCCACCCCTCGGTCTGCGGATCTGCCCGCAGATCCTTGCGGTCATGGATCATGTGGATGCGCAGGCCCTTGATCGTGAGGGTCAGCGTCTCGGGCAGGGCCTCGGCCCAGGGGCCGCGGTCGATGTTGCCGCGGATCGCCGTCACCTGGGCGAGGCGCGCCAGCATGTCGAGATGCGCAGGATTGCCGATATCGCCTGCGTGCAAGATGTGATCGACGCCTTCCAGGGCCTCCAGCGCTTCGGGGCGGAGCAGGCCGTGGGTGTCCGAGATGACGCCGATGAGCTTGCCGGGCGGCGGTGGCCGCATGGAAGAGCCGCTGTCAGTCATCGCGCGGAGCTCCTTCAGCCCGGCAAGGTGGTGACGATGGCGCCGTGGCGGGTCGCGACGACGGTATGCTCGTATTGCACGACTGGTGCGGCAGGCACGCTGTAGAGCGTCCAATCGTCATCGGAGCCGGACCTCGCCCATTCTCCGCCGCGCGACAGGAACGGCTCTACGGTCAGGACGAGGCCGTCGTGCATCCGGCGCCTGTCTCCGCTGGTGGGCCAGGTCGCGATCTCCTCGGGGGCCTCGTGCAGGGCCTTGCCCACCCCGTGACTGGCCAGGTTCCGGATCAACGTATAGCCCCGCTTCGACGCGAAAGCCCCGATCGCGTTGCCGATCCCGGCCAGCGGCCTGTCATGCCTGACCTGCGCGATGCCGATCCGCATCGCGCGCGTCCCGTCGCGGCACAGATGGCGAAGCGAGGGCCGAACCGCCCCGAGGCAGAAGCTTGCCCCCGTGTCCGCGAAGTAGCCGTGCAGGGAGGCTGACACATCGATGTTGACGAGATCCCCGGCGGCAAGCCGGCGCTCACCGGGGATGCCATGGGCGATCTCCTCGTTGACGCTGATGCATGTCGCGCCCGGAAAACCATAGCTCGCCCGGGGGGCCGATACGGCCCCCTCCCGCTCGAGCAGATCATGGCCGATACCGTCGAGCTCGCGCGTCGTCATGCCGGGCTCAATGGCTGCGGCCATCGCATGCATGGTGTTCGCAACGATCCTTCCGATCTTCCTAAGGCCATCCAGTTCATCTTGTTGCGTGATCGTCATTTGTGCCTCTGACCTGCCATTATACTGTCATCCAGCCACGACTGGCCTCCGCTTGGTGTTTGCCCAGATTGACGCGGGGGAGCAATCGGGCGGTGCGCGTAGCTTTGAACTCGCGCAGCGCAGCAGGTGATTGCGGTGCCCCATGTCCGCGCGTATTCGGCTGCCCCACGTATCCTACGTTTAAGTTTAACTTGCCGGAAAAGATGGCTCAGCACCAGCAATAGTCGGCCGCTGTCGGTTGGCCGCCAGTTGCGCAGGCACGTCAGTGTCGGACCGCGACAGTTTTCATGCGGCAACTGTGGACCGCGCCTCGGGCTACGTGGTGGCCGCCACTACGGACTTCGACCCAGAAACGGACTCGATTGTGACAAATGTCGAAATGATTGTTGCGGCCAGGCGAGGTTTCCGAAATCCCTCTCAAAGCCCCCACAGGATCGCGTAAAGGCCATCCATCACTTTTTGACCTTCATCTGGAGAGAGGCGATGGACCGGCTTCAGGTGCCGCAAGCGGTGCGCATCCACCGTAAGTGGCATGTGGGCTCGAATGCGATAGAGGTTGTCCTCGATCCGGAAATCGATGGTAAGCTGACTCAGGGCAGGGAGCGCTTTAGCCGGCAAGATCGGCAGTAGAACGACCGTGTTGAGACTCAATAAGTGTTCTGCCTGAACAACCAGATACAGATTGCCTTCGATCTCGAGGACGTCAAATCTATGCATCGGGCCAGGGGTGGTTCAGCGCCAGATGCGATCCTGGAAGACCCCCGTTTCTGATATGTTGCGCCTCGCTGGAAATCGCGGCTTCGTTTTCATGAAACCAGGCATCGGCGCGATCCTGAGGGCTTCCGGCTGCCATGTCAGCGGCGACCAATTGCTTGATGTAGTCAGTGACACTTGTTCCCTTGACCGCAGCCCAAGCCGTCAGTTTGTCCTTTTCCTGCGGGGCCATTCGGATAGTAAGGTTAGTCATGGGATCCTCCATCCACACTTCGCACTAACAATAGTAACCATTTGTCCGTGCAAAGCAAGGCTTGGACATCGGCCTGTCGAAGATCCTTTTGATCCATAAGCGGGAAGTCGAATTATGCGTAGTCAGATCACGCATGTTGACCAGCGAGTGCATCGCATCAACGCTCGACCAAAAAATCAGTTCATCTTCGAACACGCTTTGATCAAGCGATTCACGTATGCACGGAAAGTTGCCGGTTTGAGCCTTTTGATGCCGAGTGATGCGGGATCGGTGTTCATGAGCCTTTCTATGTTGCGCTCAGAGAGTAATTCCTTGAGCGTGGGATCTTCGTCGTCATTGAACAGCTGAAGCCCGAGAGCGACACGATATCCTGCTGATATCGCGGAGCGAAGGGGCGGTTCCGCAGTCTCATGTAGCTGCGCGAGTTTTTGGGGAAGTGGCGTTATGTATGCGTTATCCGATGGCTTGGGCAAAAATCCGATAATGTTCTTCGGAAGGAGGCCGGTGGCCTGCGCAAGAGCGGATCCGTGGAGCCGATCCAATGTGCCAAGCGCGGCACGAAAAGTTTGCCTGTTCAGACCGGTCAGATTCTTATCCAAGTCGATGGCAATGCGTCTGGAGAGCTCGCAGGGTTCCAGTGTGGCGTTCAACACGCGCCTTAGCTCGTAGAATGGATTTTCCGCAGAGGGTCTAATCTCCAGTCGGGCCAATCGTTGCAAACCGCGAATAGGGTCTTCATCCACCCGCGACCGGGTAGCGAGCAACTGGAGGTCGAGCAGACGTCTGCGAAATCCACGGTATCGTGCAAACTCGCCGCCAAGTATCTTTCGAGCGGCTTTCGGGATGTCGTCAGCTGGCAAACGTTCGCACAGCATGGTTCCAGAGTATCGAAGCATCATTAACGGTGTTGCTTCCATCTTCGCCAAGATAGACAGGTCCGTCGTCAGCGCAAACCAGGAACCTGCCCGGGTCAACGCCTTCCGGGGCTCCGAACAGGAAAGCTCTTCGAAGAGTGCTCCGCAGTCCATGATGCCGGTCCCTCTGGAGACCGCCATCTGGTTGGAACGCTCTCGCGAGTTCGCCCGTGTGCTGGGCGCTTTGGCGGGAGTTCTGGAGTGCTGATAGTGCTCATCACTGGTCGTCTGTGGTGCTGTGTCTGTCATGTAGCGAATATTGGCCGCTTTTGTGGAAAGCAAAAATCGGGGTGTCTGTGACCGAAAGCAAAAAAACCGACCAACTTCCACCCTTCGGGGGTTCTATGGATTCTGGGATTCTCTTGATTCAGGGGAGGTTTTTGTTCTTCTATTTCAGCTGCTTATTTAGGGACGGGTCGCAACGAACCTTGCTTGCGTCGCAGGATGTCTGCGTGAAGTCGCGAAAAGCCTGATTAAAGTCGCGTTCAGCCGGGCCGAAGCCGCACGACGCATGCTTCAAGTCGCACGAAATATACGCTGAAGGTCGCGAAATTGTGATCGCTCACGTTTGCTGCGGACTGGGAGGGACTTCTCCGGAACTGGTTTGCAGATACCTCCGTCTGCTGGCCTTGCCGGTCATGTCCCAGGGAGAGGCTGTTCTGTGGGACATCCGGTTTTTCCCTGTCGAAGAAGATGAACCCAAGTTTTTAGGGCGAAACCGCTCCTTCCGGCTCCGGATGGGGTTCCTGAAAACCGACCCCTTTGTGGGGCAGTCTTGTGCCGAAAATGAAGGCGAAATATCTCGATTGTCGAGGCGGGATCTACCACCTGGATATGAGATTATTTACCGCGATGATTGCGCCAAGGAGATCGCAGCAGTTCTACCAAACTTGCAGGTTTTTCGATCGGCCATTGCTCGCGCGCTCGATGTCGCTCGGGTCGATGTCATAGCCATGAAGCTGACGGCTGACTGATATGCAGCGGCACCTTTCTTAGGTGCCGCTTCTTGGGACCCTCGGGTCCGTTTCGTCAGGCGGATCACTGACGATGGGCGCGTCGATTTTTTCTTTCTTCTGATGCTGAAGGTCGACGCGCCATCCCAAGGAGCCTTTTCCAAAGGTCCCATGAATGAAATTTTTACTTCGTAACTCAATTCACTTGGGGCCGTGCTCAGAATCGTCAGCGAAGTCGTCGCCCCCACCGTGCGAATTAGACTTAGTCGAGATCCTTGTCTTGGTGGTGCACGAGAGTTATCCACAGTGTGGGAGGAAGCTAACATGGCCCAAAAATCAGAGATTGAGTGGACTGACGCTACTTGGAACCCTGTTACCGGGTGCACAAAGGTCGGTCCTGGGTGCGACAATTGTTATGCGGAACGCTTCGCCGAGCGCTGGCGCGGCGTGGAGGGGCATCCATATGAACAGGGTTTCGACCTGCGACTCTGGCCCTCCCGTCTGGCGCAGCCCGGGCTTTGGAAGAAACCGCGCATGATATTCGTGAACTCGATGAGCGATCTGTTCCACAAGGACATTGACCGTAGTCACATCGATAAAGTCTTCGACGCGATGGAGGCAGCCGACTGGCACGTCTATCAGATCCTTACGAAGCGCTCTTCTCTCATGCGAAACTACGTCCGCACTCGCTACGGAGGAGGCCCAATCCCAGCACATATCTGGCTTGGCGTCTCGGTCGAGGACGCTGCTCACAAGAGCCGGATCGAGCATCTTCGCCAGATCAATTCAGAGGCCCGCTTTATTTCGTTTGAGCCGCTGTTGGGACCGATCGGCGAGGTAGACCTTTCAAACATTGCTTGGGCAATCGTCGGCGGTGAAAGTGGCCCGTATGCTCGCCCGATGCAGCCTGAGTGGGCGACGGAATTGCGCCACGCTTGCGAACATTTCGATGTCGCGTTCTTCTTCAAGCAGTGGGGCGGTGCGAGACCTAAGTCCGGCGGTCGGCTACTCGAAGGCGCGGAGTGGAACGGCTTCCCATGGCAGATCGTTCCATCATCGATAATGGTGGAACTCGGCGCAGCATGAACCTACCGTCTGAACTCTATGAAGGCCGCGAACAGACCTACATCAAGCACACCTTTCTGCGCCGTTATCTTGAGGCGCTCGCGGTGAAGGTGCTCATGGGTGGTTTTACCACCTTCAACTACGTCGACGGGTTCGCCGGGCCGTGGAACACTATCGACAATGAAGGTTGCTCGGACTCGTCCTTCGGGCTTGCAGTTGAACTTTTGGAGCAGGTTCGGCGGTATGTGGAGGAGCAGAGGCCTGGAAGGAAACTGAAGGTCCGCTTCTGCCTCTGCGAGAAGGAACCCGGCTCAGTGCAGCGCCTTCGCGAGTTCGCAAAACGGCATCCCGCTATCGAAATTCACGTGTTCGACGGCGAGTTTGAGAACAACCTTGATGAGATTGCACAGCGAATTCCCGACGGTTTCACCTTCACCTTCATTGACCCCACAAACTGGGTAGTCCGGATCACCGAAGTTGGCCGATTTCTGAATGCCCGAACCGGCGAGTTCCTTTTCAATTTCATGACCGAAGAAGTCAGTCGACACTCTGTGAACCCCAAGGTTGCTCACCAATTCGGCGATTTCGTTGGCGATTCAAACTGGCAAGAGACGGTGAAACTGCTGCCAGAGGGGATGAAGGGCGAGTTGAGGGTTCTTCATCTGCTCAAAGACGCATTCCGAAAGTGCGGTTCGGCAAAGTTTCTTCCAGATTTCTCGATCCTCAAGCCTCTGATAAATCGAGAAAAAATGCGCCTTATGCTCGGAACAAATAACCCCAAGGGGGTGAAGCTCTTCCGAGACATCCACGAGAAGGTAGAGAAAGAGGAATTTGAGAAACGCCGGCAAGCGAAGGCGGCTGATACCAGTCAGGATATGCTGTTCTCGGACGCCGACTTCGCTCAATACGAGCAGGGTGAACGCGGCATCGGCTGTAAACGCTACAGGGAAGTCACCGAGGAGATCATAGTCGATGCGCTCTCCAAGAGGCAGGAGATAGACTTCGATGACCTTGCCTTGGAGGTGATGGAACGCATGCCAATGCGGGAGACCCATGTGAAGGATGTCTGTGTTAGCATGCGAACGCGAGGGTTGATAAGATATTCGCTTCCCCCGAAGGCGAAGAAGCCCAAGCCAGGCACGATGATTTCCGCTGGTGGCTCGAAGACACCGCCTTGAGGTCTTAGTGCGAGAAGCCCAGGATAGCCTGGGCGAGTGTCATTTACGAAACTATATGTGCATACGGGATCAAGCGGCAGCACGGTCCAGGCGCGAAGGGGGCTGGTAGGAAAGAGTTTTGGGGCTACCGAACCGCTCTTGCACGAAGAATTCAATCCGGATGCGTTGTCCCTCGAGGCAGGGTGCTGTGGACGACCACGAGCTGCGGAAAAACAGACTCGTTCATAATGACTCGTTAGCGCACGTGAGTCACGAGACACTATCTTCTTATTGTGGGAAAATCTCTGAAGCTACACTGTAATTAGATCGACCTTACCGCCCATACTCAGCAGTAAGTCTTTTAGGCGTGGCGCTTGAGTTCGCGGCGTAGCAATTGCCAAGAGGCGCTGCGCTCTCGACGCGCCTACGTAAATTTTGCGTGCTTCCTCATTGTCGCCAGAGACATTGCCAATTAAATAATCCCGCTTATCCACCAAAGAAAGCGGCAGCATCACAATGACGCATTCCGTTCAGCGGGGCACGCCGTCCATGACAGGCGTCCCAAGGCGAGTTGGGGGTTTGCTTTTCAGGCAGCCCAGAACCGGGTCCATCCGAGCAAAGCTTCTCGGATGACGATTCCCATCCAGCAGCGCAATGGCGCCCACCTGACAACGGTGACACGGGCACGGGGAGTGTAGGACCCAAAGCATTTGCCACAAGTCCCGTGCGACGGAAACGCCCGGTCGGCACCTGCATGTGCGGAGGGGGTAACACCGGTATCTCGCAACCCGGCCTTACGTGGCGAAGTAGTCGGCGATCTGCCTGGCGCGCCGCGACGGAACTCCGGCGGCGTCTGCGTGTCGCGGCCAGTCGGCGATGGCGGCGCGAACCGGATCAATGAGCGCGGCGATCGCTGCGGGTTTCATCCCGAGCGCCTGCCCGACTGCCTCTACATGCTTCCTGCCGGGCCGGCGCCCCTCTCCGGCGATGGCGAGATGGTGCTCGCCGCCGGGCCCGTCGGAGAAGCTGACGTCGTAGGCCGGCGACAAGCGCCAACCGCCCCCAGCGTCCATCAGGAAGGCGTGGTTCTTCAGATGATCATCCCGATTGTGGGCGAGGACGTTGAAGGCCATCCTGCGGAACATTTCGTCCTGATCTCCAGCATGCCGGGTGGTCCAACGCACCAGCTTATGCAGGTTCTCGTAATCGGTGGACGGCTGGCGGAAGTCGACGTCGAGCATGCCGGCGGCGGTATGCATATGCACCCGTCCGGCGCCTCTGCGGTCAAAGCGCTCAACGGCAAAGAAAGCATCACCGCGCCCAGAGCGCAGCACCATCGTCCAGGGCATGGCGATACCGGCCGCCCGCGCCATCCTCGCGTAGGCCTCTTCCTCTTCGATCGCGGTCGGGCTGTCGGTTGTCGCCCGGTGCTTGATCAGCACCTGCCGTTCGCCGCGCTCCGGGGTTCGCCGATGGTCGCGCACGCGGCCGGTCTCCACATCGAGCAGGGCCACGAGTTTCGGCCGGGCGCCGGCAGAGCCGCCGGCCGCCGCGCGGGCCTTGCGGAGGTCCTCCACGGAAGCGTCTTCGGCCATGCTGGTCGCGAGATCGGCGAACCACTCGAGGTCGACGCTGTTCGGGCCGACCACTCGCTCTTCTGGACGATAGATGAGGGCGCCCATGCCGTGGGTGCCGACGATCGCCAGACGGTCAACCGGGGTGATGGCGGTGCGACCGCTGCCGCGGCGCTCGAGTTCGCGGTCGATGAGCAACCGTCCCCAGCCGTCAGGGAGCGAGTCGCCGAAGACTCCGGGCAGGCCTTCGAAGGCGGCCGTATTGCCGGTGCGATAGAGCCCGGCCAGCGTCTTGATGTGGTAGGGCGAGATCGGGAGCGGGGCTGCGACGAAAGAAGGGTCCCATTCGACCGCAGCGGAGCGGCGGGCGGAATCCCAAGCGATCTGTCCCACGGGGCGGACATCGTCCGAGTCGAAGGCGATATCGACGCGAAGGCGGCGGGCCATGGTTACGAACTCCTGCGGGTGCGAGCGCGCTGTCGCGTCGTTGGCTTGTCGAGATCATCGAGACGAGTCGCCTCGACAGCCGGGAACAGGGTGCCGAAGCCAGCGATGGCGTCGAGCGCGTCGGCGAGGGCGAGCAGGCCGGCGAGGCTGATCTTCCCCTTCTGCTCGAAGACTTTTAGGGTCGCCAGAGGAACTCCGGACCGCGTGGCCAGGTCGCTCTGAGTTAGCCCAAGTGCGAGCCGGCGGTCGCGAGCAGCCTCGCGAACCCGATCCTGCATCTCGGACGGCGTGTCGAGGTTAAGTATAAGGGTCATTATGATATCCGTTATTTGGCCTTTTTGCTATTATGGATACTATATTGGTCGTTATCTTGGAGCAAGAAGGAAGTAGACCTGGTGCCCCGCACGCGATGACGCATTCCGTTCTTTGGGATCGCAGCAATGCGTGCTCTGTATGTCCCACGGAACGGAATGCGTCAGCATAACGGCCTGCATAGGCCGTATTCCTTCGAGCGGCGGACTTGCTTGCCGACCGCGCCCTGTAGGAGGACGCGCATCTGGTCAACCACTGGGATCGGACGCCAGATTGTTGTCGATTTCTCTCGTGCAACGCCGTCTCTCGTGGTCCATTGCTTGACCACTTCCCGAACGGGCTCACGGTGGTTCCACCGCCAGACAATCTCGTCGAGGTATCGCTGAAGGTGCTGCCTTCCAAGATTGTGGTAGACCCCGACCAGGGCACGTTGCACCTGGGAGATCACGGCCTCGGCCGTGTTCACGTGCGCGCCGGTCTCTGGATTGGCGTATTCTTTCTGGCTATGGATCACAGACTGATGGTCGGCCATGGTCTTTCCGAGTCCGATGTAGCTCTTGCTGCCATCGGTCATTAGACTGGTCGTCGCCGGATCGACCCATTCCAGAAGAACCGGCTCGAGCGTGGTCCGTTTGTCATCAGAAACGACCCTGGCGCGCGCCTGTCCGTCGCGAGAGGCCGCGACGAAGATCATCGGCTTTGCTGTGCCCTTTCCCCTTTTGTTGTAGGCACCTGACAGAGACTTCGGTGCTCCTCCGACATAGGCCTCATCGACCTCGACGATGTCCTCCAGAGGCAGCAGCTCACCATTCCGGTCGTCCATCATCTCTCGGATCGCATGCCCCATTTTCCAGGCGGTCTTCTGGTTCACGCCAAGTAGCCGCGCCATCACGACCGAAGAGATCCCCTTGCTCGATGTCAGCACCAGGAACATCGCGGAAATCCAGACACGCAAGTCGAGCTTGGTGCTATGCATCGGGGTCAGTGTGGTGACCGTGAACTGGAGACGGCAATCACGACACTGGTAGAGCCCAGGGCGGCATGTCTTGCCTCGTAGCGGCGACGAGGCCACCGACCCGCAGTGCGGACAGTGCCTGCCAGTTGACCATATGATATTCTCCAGGAAGCGTCGCGCGTGCATCTCGCTCGGCATTCTCTTCCAGATGTCCGGGATCGACTTCAGTTCGGTGATCATCAATGCTCTCCGTTCGTTCCGCCAGGCGAGCAATGTTGGCTCGTAGGCTGTTTGACGAAGAAAAAACCGGGAGAATCGCGCAAAATACGGCAAAAGAGCGGAAAACCTAAGTTACACCAACACCTTGCAATATTCGCTACTTTTTATTGTGGATAAGCGGGTAAATAATCAATGAGACTCTTCGCACTGCTCGGCGACATAACCACACAGATCGCGGGAAATTCCATGCCTTTTACGGCATGGATGGTTCGCGCGGGATGGCCAGACGTGGGCTCGACCGACAAAGCTTCCCCCAAATCTTTATTTCGACGAAGCCGCTGATTGATGGTTCGCCCGCCGCTGGAAGGAGCGGTGCAAGAAGCCGACGGGCTTCGTCGTGCCAATTTTCCACCGTCGCGAATCTTTCAGAGCTGAAGCGTAGCGATTGAGCTAAGACAATTGCGTCGGGCCGCCATGTTTCGGGGTCGACCTGTCGCGGTTTGATACCGCTCCTTTGATAGCATTAACGGACGGAGGAATTCCCCCAAGATGTGGTGCATATCGCGCTAAACAGTGGGCTAACGTGTAAGCAGGTGGCTGATGATCTGGGCGTTGGCATGTCGACGTAGAATAAATGGATCACGGCGCATCGGGATACGGATGTGGCGTCGAAAGAGGATTTTGACCTCGCCAAAGAGAATGGTCGGCTTCGGCGCGAGATTAAGCTCCTCAAGGAGGAGGGGGATATTCTAAAAAACGGTTCCAGGCCGCTACCGCAACCGTCCGGTGACGCCGCTCACTTCCTTTTTTGTTTTTTCCACTTTTTTGCCAGCTTGAGGACGTCGAGGCGGAGTTTGTCGGCGTCGAGGGTATGCGGATCGAATGACCCGCCCGCCCATTCCATCAGCTCGCCGTGTTCGTGATGGGCACGGTCGCCGATTGCGTCGAGGAAGTTCTCATATCCCGGGAGGCCGCCGACGTCCTCGGGCGGGCATTTGTTGATCATGTCGACAAGCCGTGGATAGAGGTTTCCTGGTGTGGGATCGCCGATGTTTTCGGCTTCGATCAGATGGACCCACTCATCTCCGAAGTCATAGACATAACGGATCGGAGCCGATCTGGCGGCGTCGATGACATCAGCGAGGCTGGCCTTGGTGGCCGGCCGCGCGTCGGTGCCAAAGTCCGGATCGGGCAAGCCCCAGCGGGTCTCACCTGCGATGAACTCGTAGAGATGACAGTTCTCCCAGCCCATCGCCGCCTGGATGGCGAGATGCAGCCGGTCGAGACGGATTTCGCTGGGCACCTCGAGGGTCCGTGAGACGAGGGGCACGACACCTTCCAGGGTCAGTTTCAGTCGGGTGATGGTCATGCTCGGACGGTGTCCTTCTGTCTGGCGGTCCGACAATGCCAAGGCAGCAGATCGTGGACCCGGTTGATCTTGTAGTCCGGGATGCGGACCAAGGTGTTGGCCAGCCATTCCTGCGGGTCGACGCCGTTCAGCCTTGCGGTTTCGATCAGGGTGTAGGCGATGGCGGCAGCGCGACCGCCGGTCAGCGAGCCGACGAAGAGGTGGTTCTTCCTGCCGAGGGCGATATTCTCAAAAGCGCATTGAGTCCGGTGTTTTTCAGCAGCCTGTTAGCCTATCGGTAATACGATCTAATCGGCATTCTGCCAGCGCATATTAGTCTGGTGGAGGCCTTTGCTGGGTCAGTGGGGGAGTCGCTTCGGCAATCCTTCAATGACTTCAGCGACAAATGCCATTGGTTCGTCGGACACGACCGTTAACCAGACCAAGAACTCAACGATATCGAGTCGCCTTTCGCACAGCTCGACCTTCGCCACGTAAGACGGTGGCCGACCAAGTATGTCCGCGAGGGCCGCTTGAGACAGAGCAGCCGTCTTCCGGGCTTTCACGAGTGCAGCTACCACGTCTTTATATTCGCGAGAGTGAAGGGTGCCTGCCATTGCCGTGCTTTTTAATTGGACAGGCACTTATACGTGGGTTACTGAATACTCCCAAAATAGGAGTGATGCGAGCATGGATACGGGAATCACGTGGGCGGATATGCGCTGGCGAGAAGCTGGTTGGCAGGAGGTCTTTAGGTTGCGAATTTCTGGCTGGTTGCCGGCAGAGTGGGTCTCTGAGGGTGTTCGGCTTGGAGTCCTCGCCGAGCGGGAGGAATACAGCCGCATATTCGACATCACGGTGCGGGGACGAGAACTGACGGACATCGTCGACGTCGTAGCGAGTGAGGATATAGCAATGCAGATTGGAAACACACTGGCTGTCAGGGGATGGCAACGGTCTTGGTTCGAGCCCAATCTGGAGGTCAAAGGAGGCTGGTCAAACGTCGCCGATATATTCCCGCTTCAATTCAGAGAAAGCTTAGTCGCAGCCTTCGATCGCTCGTCCGAACAGATGGAGCAGGAAGGAACCGCGTGAAAATCGTGCAGGGATATCCTGTGCCAGGCAATTGGCGAAAGCCTCTCGAAGACGAGGAAAACGACAAGGATGGTGGAAAGGCCCCGCCGAAAGAGTAGGGTTATGCCGAGGTTTTGCGCGGCGGCTGGCTGCCTGTTCATCCGGCCATCCCCTTGGTCCCATCTCAAGCATCATCGCGCCATGAGAACTCGCTACGGTAACGGTCCCGCACGTCACGCGTTCGTTCCCCACGTCTGGCCCTGAGTCTCTCCGCATGGAGTTTTCCGACCTCCTCTGCGATGTAGTGCAGCTTGACGATGTCCGTCGTTGTGGTTGCTGGCGAGTGATGAGCGGCGGACCTGGCGAGTTCAATACCTTCGACACCGTGATGCTCGATCGCGTCGGAATAGTGCATGACCCTCAGCGTGGTGAAACTGTTACCCGTCAGCCGCTTAAAGACGTGCGGGATATAGTGCGCAGCTGCTGGCGTCCCGTCATAGAGACAAAATAGTTGGCGCCTCTCCTTCAAGGCTTTGTCTCGCAAAGAGGGCAGCATGACTGGTGAAGCATCGCCCAGTATGACTGCGTCGATAAACTTGCCGCATTCCGCATGGAGTGGAAGAACCAATAACTGCGGTCGGGCGTCATGGGTCTTCTGGACCTTCATTCTGATGATCCAATGTTTGGCTTTCCAAAACAGCGTGATGCCGAAGCATAGCTGAGACGACGCATTCCGGAGCGGTGCGTTAGCGAAGATCGCGAGAACGGCAGCACCATTTCGCATTTGATGTCGTTTTTTTGGTCGCAGTTCCGCATCTACACCGGCAAATAGACGATCAGCTTGATCCAGAATGCTGTCTGTCGTTTCGCCGCTGCGAGTCAGCTTGAAAAATTTTAGCGCACGCTGGGCTCTCTCCCGCGCTTCGAACTCCCTTCGGTAGGATCGCAAGTGGGCCACTACCTCACAACTCTCGCCGTGCAAGCGCGCGAGGAGGTATAGACCGTCGATGGACGCGCGGAGAGATGCCCACCGGAGCCCGTGAGGCTTGGCCGAATACCGTTTGGTCAGATCGGCAACGTATTTGTCGATACCGACGATGGACATTTCGGGGGCGAGTTCGTGACGGGCGATAGACCAGAAATATTGGCACAGCTTTTCTCGCATGCGCACGGTCATACTGCGAGCAGGAACCTTGAAGTCTTCATCTCTGCCAGGCAGTCCGTTTGCCGTGCGGCGAAGTGTATCTTTGTAAGACTCTTTCAGCTCATCTGGTTGGATAGAGAACTCGCGAGGACGGGGGGGACGGCGGCTGGGAGGTGCAATAGGGTCCCAGCCGGACGCTTCATAAAGTTGCCTACGCACATCATCAAACGGAGCGACCACGTCCCGCAGCTCATCCGGCGCAGGCTTGGGGCGCCGGTGACTGCGCGCATCTGCAACAACGCGGAGAAAACTTGGATCGATAACGGAGAAAGCCTCTTCAAGGAGCTCCAACGACAAGGGTCTGACCACGCTATCCCTGCCTTCGAGCCAAATGGCGATATCGCTGGGCCCAGGCTTGTTCAGCCCGTGCTCCAGCAAGAAATCGAAGAATGTGTCTGTCGTCGAAATCGCTGCTTCCGTCAGGCTGGCAAACCCAGGCCGTAAGGAAATACTTTGCCAGATCTGCTTTGCGAGAATGGTGTGAATACTCATTCGGTTACCCTCCGAACTGAACCCGACCATGTCGACCTATTTGCTCTCCGAGCATAGCGCTTTGCCTGGAAGTCGACACTCCGCTTATCTGCGTCAATGAAAGCGTAGTTTCTTCTCAGGACCCTCTCGGTATCGCCCGTGATTGTTTCGAGTTCGGGGAAGCAACCGGGATCGGCGTTGACCTCAATAGAGCATAGGCCGTGCCGGAAATTATGCGCTGTCAGTGGCAATCCGATGGACAGCGAGCATTCAGACAGCCAGCCATCAAATGTCTGTGTGACCAAGGCCTTGGCTTCTTTTTCAATAGCAGGGAAGGCAAAGCCAGACAATCGGGCGCCGCCAAACAGCGGACGGATCCGTGTGAGGTAAAAGTCGAGAATTTCAAACGCGTCAGCGCTATGGCCGATTGCCGATACCGTGAACGCCGGCATGCGCTGTCCGCGCTTAATCATAGCCAACCCGTTCTTGAGAAGCTCGGTGGGCACATGAACGACGAAATGGCGATCTTTTTTGTCAGTTCGGAAGTCGAATAAGGTTTGGGGGTGTCCATCCAAACTCAGGTCATGCAAGATATTGCACTTTCGGAACGGAGCGACATCGAGTTCAAGAGCAGCAAATGCAGCACAGACGCCGAACATCCTGGCCTGGCGGAGGAGCTTTGTCGCCATCCGTTTTTCCTCGGGCGAATAGCCGAGAATAGTCGGGTTCTCTGCGAACTGCTCCAGATTAATACCTTCGATGTCGGCGATTTCTAAAGCTGCGTTTGCTCTTGCCGCGTATTGGAGGTGTTGCGTCTCGAAGATCTCAGTTTTAACCGGGTCGCCAAGCAGTGCACGACACCAGGCCTCAGTCCGTGTTGACATCAGTTCACTTGCGTTCTCACCCTCAATCAGGGCCGGGAGCCGAGACATCAGACTGCTGATCTTGTCGGCCTCTTCAACATAGTCTTGTCGTTGCAGGGTCAGTCTCAACTTGTCAGCGTATTCATGCAGAGTTCTGGGTGCCAAACCGTTTGGCAACTTGGAGCGGTCGCAAAGCGCTACAAGAACCTTTTCGATGATCTCAATATCGAACAATGCTGGCAGGCCATTCGTTATTTTAAGGTTGCAGAACTCGCCTGCCGTTCGAATATAGGTGTGAAATGCAGCCCGGTAGATGCCGACGCTGCCGTCCGATTGCGGTTTGGCCGTAGCTTCCTTGGCCTCGGCCGTGATCGCGGTCTCGTCATATACGGTCGTCGCGTTTTGAACCCACTGTGCAGTTTCATCTGTCAGGAAGCAGGGGATGTCGTTGTTTTTCCGAAAAACACCATTCAGAGAGCCGATCTTGTGCGGTGGCAGCATAACGGTGCAGGTGGGGAACTGACGAAGGTGGTCGAGGAGCTTGGCTCCTCGTTTCACTTGCTCCCATTGTTTTGAGGACCAACAGTCTGTGTGTAGTTGAATGATGCGATCCCGGGTTAGATTGATCATGTCCCATCCGCGCGCGCGGCTGAGATCGCAAAGCTTGGGGAAGCCTCGGGTCTGCGACTCCTTGACGAGGTTGGCCTCGATCAGTTCGGGCAGAACTTCCCTAAGCCGTGAGAACGTATCCTGTAGCTCTCGGCGTGCTACTCGGGCTTGAAGATCTCCGTGGTAGTGCTCGATACAGCGCCTACCGTCGCCTTGATATTGCCTGTAGGTGCTGGGCTTGATTCCCCAGGCGCCGATCCGGGCGTTCAGTCGCGCATCCGTCTTGGTGTATTTGGGAGCTATCTCGAGGTAATCCGCAAGCGCACCGGCCATGACTTTGAGATGGCGGTCCTGGTAACCTCGATCGCGTAGCATCCGCTGTAGGTGGGCAGCATATTGGCGAACGGTCGGGTATTCATGGTTCAGGCCGTGGACTACGATGTCATACATTGTGGGCATGCTCTGGAGCATCTTTCTGTCTTTCTGCTGGTCAGCGATATCGGGAAGGGGTGAGCGTTATCGGGATGCGGGTAATAAGAACCGGTGGGTTTTCCCGTGCCGAAAACCTACTGACAGTTGTTATTTTCGGCGTTGGAGGGACGAGCGGCCTCGGAGGCGAAGAGTGTCTCGAAAACGTCGCCTGCGTCGGCTGGAGAGGCAGGTTCGCATCGCGGATTTGAGCCAGGTGCTGGCACCGGCACCGGTTCCACAATCTCGAAACTTGGAACAGGGGAACCAAGGACTCGGGTCCGGATTAGCGCGGGCAGCCAGCGGCGCATGCGGGGTGCTTGCTCAGCGTCTGCATCGCCGAGCTGAACGCCACGGTCGTATTGCCAGCGCCCGGTCCGGAGGTTGTCCCGGATCGTCGAGTTAGTGACACCGGTGACCTTGCGAACCCAGTTGATGTCGACGAGGCTTTCGCGCAGTAGGCTCCTTGTGGAGTCGTCCGCGGGAAGGACGCCGAACAATTGGCGCCATAGGACCTTCTCTGGATAGATGCCGTGCATCTTTTCGACGCCAAACCGTCTGGCAATCTCAGCCACGCTGTTGCGACCGACACCGAGATAAAGTTTGAGCTCTTTAGTGGACAGCCCAGCGTCTTTGGCAGGAATGATTTCGGGCCGATACAATTCGAATGTCATGGCATCTCCTTTGGCGGGAGATGGGTCCGAGATGGAGTTGACCAAAATGTCGGTCGTTAGGGTCGGCTTACGTGGCGGACAAGGAATGTAACACTCGTCCAGCACAACATTTCTGGATCAAAGCGACGAATGGCCGACGAATTCGGTGACGCCGAAGCTCCGGTATCGATGTCGATGAGGGCTGGACATGACGAACCGGCGCGGTTCAGTTCGCATTGACAACGGGGCAAGAAAATTCGTGTCAGTCTGTAAGCGGTGCGCCGCCCGCACATTTTCGAGCTGACGTGTGATCTGCGATTCAGAGGCTTCTTTGATTTGTGGGGAGTTTCTCGATGGGAGCTTTAAGCGAGTTTCTGGCAAGGGTTCCGCGCCGGACGGATGCGAATCGTAATTGGCCACGGGAGCTGAAGGCGCAGATCGTGGCGGAGACGTTGATTGAGGGCGAGACGGTCAACGCGGTCGCGAAGCGATATGAGTTGATCCCCAGCACAGCTCTGATTGGCGTCGGATGGCACGCCAGGGCAAGCTGGTCCTGCCAAATTTGGACGGCATGAACTTTGTGCCTGTTGAAATCGAGGGGCCCGCGCCTTCAGCTCAACCTCTGCCTGCCGCTCCCGCCAGCACGATTGATGTGATCAGCGGCAACGTCATTGTTCGTCTTGATGCGGCAACGCCAGCCGTCGCGGAGATCGCACGGGCTATTTGGACGTGATCACGCCGTCCCACAAGGTCCGTATTTTTGTGGCCAGTGATCCGGTTGTCATCTGCATCGAGAACGCCGATGCGGTATCCGAGTGGCGTTTTCTCGGCCGCGTAGTTGCCGGATGTCCGGGGCCGAAGCGAAACCCCTTTCGCGATATCAAGGTCCATATCAGTTTCACGCGTCAGTCGAGCGAGCCCATCGAGGAACAGCTGGATCTGGTCAGGTGGCATTTCAGGGTTGCCGTTGTTACCCATGATGGGACCTTGGGCTGAGAATTGATTTGACTTGGACGACTTTCACTACCCGAGACCTGATCTCGCGGCCTAAATCATCAGGCAGATGACCCCCGATCCGATCTTCGGAGCTCTGTCCGGATTGCACCTGGCCGCACCCGTCGCCGTGCGAAAGGTCGTTGGCAAACGATGCAAATTTTCGCCGGCAGTTCAGATTTCTTTCGCACGTCGAGCGTTTTCGCCTGCTTGAATAGCGCAATGGCTACCGGGACAACCCGATAGCTATTTATCTTACACCAAGGGGCGGCCTTTACGTCAGCTTATATTTTTTCACCGTCTCGCGGGCGAGAGATGCCTGAGCTTCGATGTGTTTTGCCAGATCGAATACATGGACGGCGCGACGGCTTTTTCTGTTGTCAGGTTCCATCCATGTCACTGGCAGCAGGAGCTTTTTTGTCTCGACTTTCTTCATGAAGGCTTCGGTAGACTGGTCGAAGTGATGCTGCGCGACCTTCGAGATGTCGATAAGCGGGTCGCCGTCGTTGAAGGCGAGCAATGTCAACATAGTGTATTGGAGGGTATCCATTTTCTTCCATCCTTGTCTATGGAGGTTGTGGTCGTAAGCGAGGGTTTGGCGGTTTTGGCCGCTCGGAGCCTTGAAGGTGGTCGGCCGACCGGTTCGTTAAAGCACCGGTCGACGAGCGCATTCATAGGCCGATCAGTTTCAGCCAGGGCCAGTCTTTGTATTTGTCTCCAGTTTTCTTGAGTTGTGCGTAGCGCTGGAGGGTGGCCCAACTTTTGTGCCCCGTCTGGCTCGCGACTTGCGGGATCCCGAGACCCATTTCGAACAGCCGAGAGATGCCTTCATGCCGCAAATCGTGAAAGTGCAGGTCGTTTATACCAAGCACTTTGCACGCTTCGGTCCAGCGCCGACTAATTGTGTCTGGATGATAAGGAAATACTCGATCACTTACCTTTGGCATAGCATAGACCACAGCGATCCCTTCAGGTCGAAGCCGCACATCCACATTGTTACCTTTCTTTTTTCTCGGGTGCTTTAGATCGCGGATGCGGATCGTAGGGTCGCTATCTTCGACCGCCTGATTGACGTCTTCCCAAAGAATGCGGGTATGTTCTGCTTGTCGATACGTTAGGAATATCGCGGCCAGGACGAGCATGTGCATAGGGACGGCGCGAGGGTCAGCCTCACGGTATGCCACGAAATATGCCATCAACTTGTCGAGTTCTTCGAGAGTAGGACGGCGTTTTCGCTCGTTCGAAGCGCCAATTATCCCGTAGTGCGCGCAAGCCTCCCGAGCCCGGTCGAGTTCGGCCTCTGGTAGCTCCAAGTCGACGAGCGGTCCGGCGAACTTCAAGACGACACCCAAGTATGACATGTAGGCTGAGACGGTTGCCGGGCTTCTCGGCTTCAGAGTAAAGTAATTCTTGTCATTTTTTGTGGGCTCCAGGGGGTTGGGTTGCTCACCTTTTGCAAGCGCCTTAGCGAATTTCACGAACTGCGCGGCGTTTAGGCTGGCGACGTCATTTTCTGCAATGTCGAACCTCGCAAGTGCGTTCAGGCACTGTAGCTTTGACCGCCCGACATTTTCGCCCAAGCTTTCCGTGTAAAGGCGGATTACCTCAGCCAGACTCTTGGAAGCCTGCTTCTGAAGTAGTGCCTCCAGCTGATCCGGAGCCTTGATGTGTGCCTCAACAAACTTGATCCAGCCCGCAGCTTCTTTACGGGTGTTGAACGTGGCTGTTCTGTTGAAGATGGTCTTGCCCTTCTTTTTCTTGCGGACTTGAGCAGTGTAGCCGGTGGTGCCATCCTGTCGGCGGTGTGAGCGGATCGTCCCCATAGCATGTCCTTTCCTTGCTGGGTGATCAGTAAATCGGGTCATCGGGCAGGGGCGGAGATTTCTTCTCAAGGGGGTTCATCGCCCCCTGAAAACGTCAGCATTCGAGGCATCGTTGGTAGGTTTGAAGCCGCGGCCTCGGACTGCTATGAGCCTTGAAACGGGACTACAAATCTTGAAGTCGGGCCTACATTGTAGTCCCGTATGCTCGAAAACCCGCGAAAAGCGGCCAAAACGACGGAAACGCTGGATGCCGGAGCTTTCAGAAAAGCCAATGAAACAAGGATTTTCCAGTATTCGTGCGGCCGCGCGTCTGTCCGTCGCCCCGATGATGGACTGGACCGACCGACATTGTCGCTACTTCCACCGTCAGCTCTCTGGTCAGAGCCTGCTTTATACTGAGATGGTGACCGCCCCGGCCCTGGTGCGGGGCGGGGCCACGCACCTGCTGACGTTTTCTCCCGAGGAGCATCCGGTCGCCCTGCAACTTGGCGGGTCCGACCCCGCGGAGCTGGCCGAGGCGGCTCGGATGGGTGCGGCGGCGGGCTATGATGAGATCAACCTCAATTGCGGTTGCCCCTCGGACCGGGTGCAATCCGGGACCTTCGGGGCGATCCTGATGACCGACCCGGGACGGGTGGCGGAATGCGTCGCGGCCATGCGTGCGGCGGTGGACGTCGAGGTGACGGTGAAATGTCGCATCGGGGTCGACGATCAGACCCCCGAGGAGGTGCTGCCGGAATTTTTGTCGCGTGTCGGCGCGGCGGGCTGCGAGCGCTTTATCATCCACGCGCGCAAGGCCTGGTTGCAGGGGCTGAGCCCGAAGGAAAACCGGGATATCCCACCGCTCGACTACGATCTGGTGATGCGCATGCGAGGGTATTTTCAGGGGCTGCACCTGTCGGTCAATGGCGGCATCACCTCACTCGTCGAGGTTGAGCGGTTTCTCGATGCCGGCCTTGACGGGGTGATGGTGGGGCGGGCGGCCTATCACGATCCGGCGGGGATCCTCGCGCAGGCGGACCGGCGGATTTTTGGCACCGGCGAGGACCGCGATCCGGTTGCGGTGGTGCATGCGATGTTGCCCTATATCGACGCCCATGTTGCGGCGGGTGGCAAGCTGGGGCAGGTGACGCGGCATATGCTCGGGCTCTTCGCGGGCCAGCCCGGCGCGCGGCTGTGGCGGCGCATCCTGTCTGAGGGCGCGCACAAGCCGGAGGCGAACTCCGCGCTGGTGCTGCGCGCGCTTGAGCCCGTGCTCGAAGGGGCGGCGGTGGCGGCTGAGGGCTGACCCTCAGGTCGGCTCGACAAGGGGTCGGGGGCGCAGCACAGCCCAGCAGAGGCTCGCCGCCAGCACACCGCAGAGCGCGATCGCCAGGAGCATCGGCGTGACCGTGCCATCAAAGAACGGCCCCGCTGCCGTGATCATCACGCCGCCTGCCAGCATCTGCAACGTCCCTCCGAGGGAGGAGGCCAGCCCCGCGATATCGCCGTGGTCCTCCAGCGCCAGCACCATGGTCGTCGGGATCACGACGCCGAGAAACGCGTTGGCGATCACCAGACCGACAACCACCACCGTCAGGCTGGCCCAACCCGCCACCGCGATGCCGGACATGAACAGCGTCACTACGGCGAACCCGGTCACGCCGATGCGCACCACGCGCTGGATCCCGAAGCGCGCACCAAGCGGGGCCGCGATCTGCGAAGCGCCGAAAAAGCCGACGGCGTTGATGGCGAAGGCGATGGAGAACCCGGTCGGCGTCAGCCCGAACTGCTGGGTGTAGACAAAGCTCGCCGAGGCGATGAAGACAAAGAAGCTCGCCATGCCGAACCCGCCGACGAAGGTCAGCGCCATGAAGATCGGATCGCCCAGCAGCCGTTTCGCCCCCAGCAGGAGCGGGCGTAGCCGAGGGCGCTGGCGTGCCGCGGCGGGCAGGGTTTCTTCCAGCCCAAAGATGAGCAGCAGCACCGAAAGCCCCGCCGCGACCAGCAGGACCGCAAAGATCGTGCGCCATCCCGCGACCGCAATGACGCCGGAGCCCGCGAGGGGCGCGAGCATGGGCGAGACCGAGATCACCAGCATGATCATCGCCATCAGCCGCGTGGCGTCGGTCCCGGTGTAGCGGTCGCGGATCACCGCGCGCGGCACCACCATCAACGAGGCACCTCCCAGGCCCTGCACGAACCGCCACCCCGCGAGCGAGGTGATGCTGTCCGCAAAGACCGCGCCCGCCGAGCCAAGGGCAAAGATCGCAAGACCCAGCAGCAGCGGCGGCTTGCGTCCCACGGCATCCGCCATCGGGCCGTAGAACAGCTGTGCCACGCCGAACGCAAGAAAATAGCTGGTCAGGGTCAGTTGCACAGCGGCTTCGGTCGCGTCGAAGTCGCTGGCGAGCGTGGGCAGCGCTGGCAGGTACATGTCGATGGCAAAGGGTCCGACCGCGGACAGCAGACCCAGAATAAGGGCGAGGCGCAACATCGCGGGCTCCCGACTCGGAAAAGCCCTCAGCTACGCCCGTGGGCCGCGCCGGTCAATCAATGTGGGACCGGGACAGCGCCGTCGCCGGGCGCGCGGGCAGGGGCGCAACACCTGTGTTGCGAAACCGGGGCGGGGATACGCGTTTGGGTGCAGGTCCCGCGTGCTTTGTCCCGGCGTGCGCGGATATGACCCCGAGGCGGCGGCGCCGCTTTTCTCCGCCCGCTGCAAGCCCGAGGCTGGGGCGGTGAAAGCCTCCGCACGGCGCATCAAGCTCGCTTGCGAAGGCCGGGGAAAACTGCAACGAGGGGGGCGAATTTTCGGGTAAAGGGGCTGTGACATGGATCTGGCATCGGGCATGGATACGGGCGCGCTGATAAGCATGGTGGCCCTCATCGCGGTCATCGGCGCCTTTGGCGGAGTGCTGGCGGGGCTGTTGGGCGTGGGTGGGGGCATCGTGCTGGTGCCATCGTTCTTTTATGCGTTCCAGACACTCGGGTTCGACGGGGACAAGCTGATGCAGCTCTGCCTCGCGACGTCGCTGGCGACGATCATCGTGACCTCTCTGCGCTCGGTTCAATCGCACAACAAGAAGGGCGCGGTAGACTGGCAGATCCTGCGTACCTGGGGGCCGGGAATCGCCGTCGGCGCAGTGATCGGAGTGCTGGCGGCATCAAGCTTGCGCTCCACCGTCTTGCAGGGCGTGTTCGGCAGTCTCGCGATGGTGATCGGGCTTTACTTTGCCTTTGGGCGGACGGAATGGCGCATTGCGCAGGACATGCCGGGGGGGGGCACACGCGCGATCCTGTCGCCTGTGGTCGGGTTTCTTTCCGTCCTCATGGGGATCGGCGGAGGCAGCTTTGGCGTGCCGCTGATGACACTTTACGGGCGGCCGATCCATCGTGCGGTGGCGACTGCGGCCGGATTCGGCGTTATCATTGCGGTGCCGTCGGTCCTCGCATTCCTGTTTGTGGAGCTGCCGCCCGAGTCGCGCCCGCCGCTCACCGTCGGCGCAGTCAACTTGCCGACCTTTGGCATCGTGGTCGCGATGACGACAATCACCGCGCCCTACGGGGCGCGACTGGCGCATGCCACCGACCCCGGACCTCTAAAGCGCGTGTTTTCGTTGTTCCTGCTTCTGGTGGCGGCGAACATGATACGTAAGGCGTTCTTTGCGTAAATCAGGGCAATCGTTTCTCGCATCGCAACAATCCCGGTCTTTGGGTGCCACTGGGCCCAAATAGTGACATTTTTCGACAAGTTGATCCCATTTGGGCTGCGAAGTTACCCGAACTCGGCCCATTCGATGCCGTGCTGACGCCCTATTCCGGCGTGAAAATTGATCGTGAACAGATTAAGAGGGCAAACCCATGATCGAACTTCTCGTCGTGATCGCGATCGCCGCTATCGGCGTCGTCTATACCTCATCCACCGGTGAGGCGGAAAACACCGAAATGGCCGAACGCACCGCGCAGGACGTGTTGAGCGAGGCCGAAGGACATACCGGAATCGGTATCCTTGGCATCGACGTGGTGGCCCGCAAGATGCGCAAACTGGTCGGGTTGAGCGACGGGGCTGTCTCGGCCGATACGCTGGCCGAATACCGGGGGGACGCAGAGGACGACTTCTTTGACGATCTCGCGCAGGAGGTGGGCTCTATCGAGGGCGACGATCTGGGGGATGCCGAGGGTTGGGACGCGGCAGATGAGGCCTGGGACGATGTTGAGGCCGCTGACTTTGGCGATAACGCGACGCGCGGTGAATGGGATATGCTGGACGAGGCAGACGAGATCGCAACCTGGGCGCGCGCGGTAGGTCAGGCCGCCGCGAGGGATTCGGACTCGGAATATGGATCGGATGGGGAAGCTTTTGACCCGGACCACTTGGTTGACGACCACTCGGGCCCAGAGCACTCGGATAACGACGCGATGGACGAAGATGCGATGGACGATATTTCGGCGATCCAGGCCGCGATGGTTGAGGCAGAGGCTGAAGCCTATGACGACGCTGAGTACGACGCCGGGTATGACGAAGGCGAGTTCGCCGAAGCGGATACCGCGTTCGGCACGGATGAAGGCGACATTGCTGAAAGCGTCACCGAAACAAGTGCTCCTGAGCAAGCGGAGCGGAACGCGCCTGCACGAAGCACCTCGACCCCTGGTATCGCCGAGACCCGGGACGCCCCTCTGGTGGACGAGTTTGACCCCGAGCAGGACCAGATCCTCATCGCCTACCGTCCCGGCGAGGCCGGTAACGGTCGCATCGGCATCACCGAGGACCCCCTGCGTCCCGGTTCCGCCGCAGTGACCCTGGGCGGACGTTGCGTTGCGGTCGTTCTGGGCGGCTATGGCGTCGTCGGCGCGCAGCACATCGAGTTGGTCTGCGAGGGTGACGAGGCGATTGCCGCCTGATCGACGCCGGCGTGCTTTGTTGGGGCGGGAGCCTCCGGCGGGGATATTTTGAAAACCAAAGTGCGCGGCGGGTCGATCATGGATCGGGCCGCCGTCGCCGTTTGGATGCCATGCTGTTGAAAAGGGGGGCGGCGCGGCATGGCCTCGTTTGGCCTGTCAGTAAGCAGGAGGCTTTCGGGGCGTGATCTAGCGCTTGAGCCGCGCCGAACGTCCGCCGCGTCGTTTCTGGATCTGCGGCTTGCGCTCGGGCAGGGCCTCCATCACCGCGCGGCGCTCGTCGGATGTCATCTGGCCCCAGGCGGTGATCTCGTCAATCGAGCGCAGGCAACCGGTGCAGAGCCGCGCATCCGGATGGATCACACAGATATTGATGCAGGGGCTTTCGGGTTCGTCCCGGCTCCAGATCTTGCTCATGAGACCTCGCGGATATGACGAAGGCGGTCAAGCGCGCCTTGCAGGATGTAGCCCGCCGCAACGTGATCGATGACCTCGGCGCGGCGGCGGCGGGATGTGTCGGCCTCGAGCAGCGCGCGTTCGGCGGCGACGGTGGAGAGGCGTTCGTCCCAAAAGGTGATTGGCATGTCGGCAAAGGCGGGCAGGTGCGAGAGGTTGCGCGCAAAGGCCCGTGTCGATTGACACCGCGGCCCCTCGGAGCCGTCCATGTTGCGTGGCAGGCCCAGGACCAGCCCGGCGATGGAGCGCGTCTCGGTGATCGCGGCGAGCGCCACAGCGTCCTGTCCGAATTTCTTGCGGCGGATGGTTTCCAGCGGTGTGGCGATCGACAGGAAGGTGTCGGAGACCGCGACGCCGACGGTCTTTTCCCCGAAGTCGAGACCCGCGACGGCGCGCAGCGGGGGCAGGGCGGCGGTGAAATCCTCGATCGTTTCGTGGATCATTCGGGTGGGCTTTCGGACGGGGAGTTGAGCTGGGATTCGGCGCCGTTCGCTGGCTGGGTGGCCGACGTAGCCTGCGCGGGCAGGCTCTGTGCGGCGTCGGCGATCTGGGCCAGCGCTTCGGGTGTGGCGGCAAAGACCTGCATCGCCTCATCGGCAATCGCATGGGCGCGCGCCGGGTCTCCGAGGACACCGTAGGCACGGATGAGGCGCGCCCATTCGGCGGGGGAGCCGCCCTGGGTGGCCAACCGGTCGGAGAGGCGCGAGACCATGCCGCGGATCATCTCTTGCCGGTCCGTCTCGTTCAAATCGGCGGCATTGGCGATGTCGTCGGCGGAGGGACCGGCGAGAGTGTCGGCGGCGCTCGGCTGGTCATATTCGATCCCGGCGAGGTGTGCTGCCTCGTCGATCTGGGCCCGGATCGGCGGGATCCAGGGCGCCTCCTCGGGACCGGCGCGCAGCAATTCGTCCCAGAGGCGGAAGGCAACATCCGGGCGGTCGTTCTGGCGCATCATAAGGCCCATGTAATAGCGCGCGGCGGAGTTTTCAGGATCACGCGCGAGGGCGGCCCGCAGGGCGTTTTCGGCCTGCGGCGAGACGTAGCCGCCGGCGGCAAGGATCATCATGTCGCCGTAAGCGAGGTAGTCGGCGGCCGTTGCGTCGGACCCCTTGATCGCCAGCACCAGCTCCTGCGCCTCGTAGGCGGCGGTGAAATTGCCGAGCGCGGCCTCGTTGCGGGCCAGCAGGGTCGCGCCTTCCAGATCGCCGGGGCGCGCGGCGACGGCATCGCGCAGCTTGGCGATCAGCACTTCGAATTCGGCGGGGGGGATATCGGCGGGCGGCACCAGACCCGCGGGAATGGACGCTTCGGCGGTCGCCTGATCGGGGCGCGTCTCGCGACGCTCGCGGGCGGCATCCAGCCGGTCCCGCAGGCTGAGGTCGCCGTAACCGGGCGCGCCGATGCGCGCATAGAGCGCCAGCGGCAGCGCGATCAGCAGCGCCAGAAGTGCCACAACCAGGACCGGGCGCAGGCGGGCGGGTTCGTCCACCACTCCGGCGCGCGCCACGCGGCTGTCGGTTGCGATCAGGCGGCGCGCGATCTCGGCGCGCAACCGGTCCGCTTCTTCCGCCCGGATGGTGCCGCGGGCGAGGTCGCGGTCCACCTCGTCCAACTGCTTGCGATATAGGCCCATGTCCTGCACTGCATCCTCACCACCACCGGCGGCCTTGCGCGCACGCATGACCGCAGCGGCGATCAGGGCGGCGACGGCCAGCGACATGGCGGCGGGAATGATCCAGACAAGCATTTGGAAACTCCTTTGATCCCGTCTAGCGGCGCGGCGCGGGCAAAAAAAGCGCAAATCCCCGTGAGCGACGCTTTGTCCGCGCGGGCAGGCGAGGTGGGCGGATGCTCATGCGGGCGCGTCCTGGCCGACGGATAGTGCATCGTGTCGTGATCGGATGCGAAAACGACGCATTGCGGCAGGGTTCCCTTGACCCGCTTGATATGGCTCAATAACGCCCGTGCCAATCACCCGAGGGAGTCGCCAGATGAAACGCTATTCCGCCTTTGCCCTCGTGCGCGAGGCCCTGCGCGATCATTCAGGCTGGCAACACGCCTGGGCAAAGGCGCAGCCCAAGGCGGAATACGACGTCATTATCGTGGGTGCGGGGGGGCATGGGCTGGCGACAGCCTATTACCTTGGCAAGAACCACGGCATCACCAATGTCGCGGTGATCGAAAAGGGTTGGCTGGGCGGCGGCAACACCGGGCGGAACACCACGATCATCCGCTCGAACTACCTTCAGGATCCGTCGGCGGCGATCTACGAAAAGGCCCGCAGCCTTTACGAGACGCTCAGTCAGGAGCTGAACTACAACGTGATGTTCAGCCCGCGCGGCGTGATGATGCTGGCGCAGACCGAACATGAGGTGCGCGGCTACAAGCGCACCGCGCAGGCCAATGCGCTACAGGGTGTGGCGACCGAATTCATCACCCCGCAGCGTGTGCAGGAACTGGTGCCGATCATCGACATCTCGGGGCCGCGCTATCCGGTTCTCGGCGCGCTATGGCAACCGCGCGGCGGCACCGCGCGTCACGATGCGGTCGCCTGGGGCTATGCGCGGGCCTGCTCGGACATGGGCATGGACATCATCCAGCAATGCGAGGTGATGGCGGTGCGCCAGGAGGGCGGGCGCGTCACCGGGGTCGACACGACAAAGGGCGCGATCGACTGTTCCCGTCTGGGTATCGTGGTCGCGGGTCATTCGGGCGTGATGGCCGAACGCGCCGGGTTCCGGCTGCCGATCGAATCCGTCGCCTTGCAGGCGCTGGTCAGCGAACCGATCAAACCCTGCATGGACGTGGTCGTCATGGCCAATACCGTGCACGGCTACATGAGCCAGTCCGACAAGGGCGAGATGGTCATCGGCGGCGGCACGGACGGCTACAACAATTATACGCAGCGCGGCTCTTTCCATCATATCGAAGAGACGGTGCGCGCCCTGGTCGAGACCTTTCCGATGATCTCGCGGCTCAAGATGCTGCGGCAATGGGGCGGGATCGTGGACATCACCGGCGACCGCTCTCCGATCATCTCGAAAACACCGCTGGCGGGATGTTATGTCAATTGTGGATGGGGGACCGGCGGGTTCAAATCGATTCCCGGTTCGGGCTGGGCGATGGCCGATCTGATGGCCAGGGACGCGACGGGACCGCTAAGCGAGGGCTTTGGGCTGGATCGTTTCCGCGCGGGCCGTTTCGTCGACGAAAGCGTCGCCGCCGGCGTGGCGCACTAGGGCTCATGATGCGGGATTACGACGGATATAGACGGTCTGCGGACAAGGCCCATAAGGGAGTGGTTCACGCATGGCCAAGGCGCATGGCAGGGGTGTCGGCCCTGTCAGTGCGCGATCAACTGACGAGCGCGCGACTTTTTGTGGATCTTGGCCTGCGCGTGCTCGATCTCGGCCAGGGCATGGGCCGCCGCATTGACCGGTGCGTCGTAATTGGCGGCCAGCGCATCCACCAAGGCCCGCGGGTCGACACCGCTGGGCAGATAGGCGGCGGCAAACCCGGTCAGACCCCGACGGATTGCATGGCCGAAACCGGGGTCCTGGGGAATTTGTCTCAGCATACTGTGATCCGCATGGCCAAAGTAGAGCGGCCCAGCTTGCCCGGCGCTGCGTGGCCCCAGCAACGCGAACAGGCCGGGACGGTCTGGCAGGGCCGAGAGGTCGGGGTATCGGACAAAGGCGATCTGGCTCTGGCTCAGACCGTGGCGGGCGGTGAAAAGCAATCTCTCTGTCACGGTGTATCCTCTTGTGCTGCGAATGCGGGGGCGTCCGGAAAGGGCGGAACAGGGATCAATCGGCTGACGTCCCCTTGGTTTGTCGAACGCCGCGGGCAAGTGACCCACAGTGCGACGCTACCACCATGCGTTGCGAAGTCGTTGCATGTTGTGTGGTTGCGCGGTGACAAAAAGGCGCGTCTGCCTCATTCATCATCACAACCTGCGGGCGCAGGCCCAGGTTCCCTCTGGGAGGGGGTAGATCGGGTTAACCCAGATAACAATTTTGCAAGTTTCAGGAACTTTTCACGGAGCAGACGGGTTTTGTCGGCAAGTGAAATGAAACTGGAGCATGAAAAATGGCCGACAATCACACCACGTATGAAAACCGCAGCACTGAGCCTGCACGCAGCACCGGAACGCTCGCCTTTGTCGTCGGCGGTCTGGTCGTTCTGGTCGGTATCCTCGCCTATGTCATCTTCGGCGACGACCTCGGCGTCAGTGACGGCGGCTCCGCCCCTGCGAACATCGAAATCAACAGCAACGCCGATAGCTCGGCCGGCGCGGGCGCAACCGAAGGGTCCGCCGGGGCTGCTGCGACCGATACCGAAGCCGATGCCGGCGCAAGTGCGACGACCGGTGACTCCGGCGCTGCTGCCGGTGCAGAAGCCACCACAGGTAACTGATCGTCCCTCAGGCGTTTCCCTCGGCTTGAGAGACTATTCATCCCGGTTGCGGATCCTCCCCCGCAGCCGGGATTTTTGCGTTCCGCTTGCGGCGGCACGGGGGGTGATCCACCACGTATCGTTGATTTTGCGCGGAATATTGCCGAAATTTTGCCGTTTGAGCCCAAAAAACTCCTCATTCGTCAACCTTTTCAAGGAACGCGTTAACCAAATGCGGAACTTTTCCCTTTCTGGTGACGTTACCCTCACACTGCCTGGGAAGACGGCATTCCCCGTTCTTTCCCTTGTCCCTTACCTGTCAACTCGGCCGGATGCCCCTCGCATCCGGCCTTTTTTCGTGCCGACCTCTCCGGCGAAGGAGGCCCTATGCTGATCCTCACCTGTCCCTGCTGCGGTGTCAGCGGAGAGGAGACCGAGTTTCACGGCGGCGGTGAGGCGCATCTGACGCGCGAAGGACCGGGGGCGGATGACGCCGCGCTCGAGGGGTATCTGTTTCACCGCGAAAACCCGCGTGGCGTGCATTTTGAGCGGTGGCGGCACGTTTATGGCTGCGGCAAGTGGTTTCACGCGGCGCGCGACACCGCCACGCTGGAGGTCTTTGGGGTCTATCCCGCGCAGACTACGTCCCCGCCCGAGGACTTGCTGGCCGTGATCCGCGAAAAGCGTCCCGGGTGGACATGGCGGGGTTTGTCATGAGCCCTCTGCGCCGCCCCGACACGACCCTGACCCGCGAGAGGTTCTGCACATGAGCACCCGACTGACCAAAGGTGGCCGGCGCATTGATCGCAGCCAGCCGGTGACGTTCCGGTTCAACGGGCGCACCTTGCGTGGGTATCGCGGTGATACGCTGGCCTCTGCTTTGCTTGCCAATGATCAGATGATGATGGGCCGCTCGTTCAAATACCACCGACCGCGCGGCGTCGTCGCCAGCGGAGCGGAGGAGCCGAACGCCCTGATGGGCATCGGGCAGGGCGGGCGGTTCGAGCCCAATCAGCGCGCGACCCAGCAGGAGGTCTTCGAGGGGCTGGAGGCCGAAAGTCAGAACCACTGGCCCTCGCTCGCCTTCGATGTCGGTGAGGTCAACGCGGCGCTGTCGCGCTTCCTGCCGGCGGGCTTTTATTACAAAACCTTCCTGTGGCCGCGCGCCTTCTGGAAACATGTGTATGAGCCGGTCATCCGCCAGTCCGCCGGCCTCGGCAAGGCGCCCAAGGATCGCGACGCCGACACCTATGAGCATTACTACCACTTCACCGACGTTCTGGTGATCGGCGGCGGTCTGGCGGGGCTGGCGGCGGCGCGCGCGGCGGCCTCGGGCGGGGCGCGGGTGACGCTGCTGGAACAGTCGGCCCATTGGGGCGGACGTGCCCCGACAGATGACGATGCGACGGATCAGGTGGAGGCATTGGTTGCGGACCTGTCCAAAATGGACCACGTCACGATGCGCCTGCGCTGCATGGGGGCCGGGGTCTATGATCATGGTTACGTGCTCGGCTACGAACGGCTGACCGATCACCTCGCCGACAAGACCGGCCCGCGTCATCGGTTGTGGCGCATCCGCGCCGCGCAGATCATCACCGCGACCGGGGCCATCGAGCGGCCATTGTCCTTTGCGGGCAATGATGTGCCGGGGGTGACGCTGGCCTCGGCGGTGCGCGACTACCTTGCCGATTACTGCGTCTCGGTCGGGGATCGCACCGTGGTCGTGACTAATAACGACGATGCCTATCTCACCGCGCTGGCGCTGGACCGAGCCGGACTATCGGTCCCCGCGATCATCGATGCGCGTCAGGAGGGCGGTGGCGATCTGGCCGAGGCCGCTCGCGCGCGCGGCATCCGCGTCCTGACCGGCCATGCTGTCGCCAAGGTCACGGGGCGCACCCGCGTCACCGGGGTCAAGCTGGCGCGACAGACCGGCGAGGGGGCCGTGATCGAGGATATCGCCTGCGACGCGGTGGCGATGTCGGGGGGGTGGTCGCCGGTGGTGCACCTTTGGTCGCATTGCGGTGGCAAGCTGAATTGGGACGACGCAGAGGCGATGTTCCGCCCCGACGCGACGCGTCCGCCAACCGGCGCGGATGGCGAGGGGTTCGTCAACTGTGCGGGCGCGGCGGACGGTGTCTTTGCGCCCGGTGAGATTTTGCAGGCCGGCGCGGCGGCCGGGTTGCGGGCCGCCGGCGCGACCGGTCATCCGGGGCAGATGCCGGATCTCGCAGGCCCCTCGGAACGGCCCCTGCGCCGTGCGAACCCGCTCGAACCCGTCTGGCTGATGCCCGCCTCGGCGACGCGCGCCTTGCGGGCCAAGACGTGGCTCGATTATCAGAACGACGTCAAGGTGACGGATGTGCAACTGGCCGCGCAGGAGGGCTTTGAGTCGGTTGAGCATGCCAAGCGGTACACGACCCTCGGCATGGCGACGGATCAGGGCAAGCTGAGCAACATCAATGGGCTGGCGATCCTCTCCGGCGCGCTCGACACGCCGATCCCGCAGGTTGGGACGACGACGTTTCGCCCGCCGTTCACCCCGATCTCCATGGGCGCCATCGCGGGCGAGGCGCGGGCCGAGACCTTTCAGCCGCTGCGTCGCTCGCCGCTGCACGACTGGCACGCCGCACATGGGGCGGATTTCGAACCCGTGGGCGCATGGCGACGACCCTACGCCTATGTGCGGCCGGGCGAGGATCGCCATTCGGCCACCGCGCGCGAGATCACGCAGACGCGGGCCGCGCTTGGCCTGCTCGACGCCTCGACCCTGGGCAAGATCATCGTGAAGGGGCCGGATGCGGGGCGCTTCATGGACATGCTCTACACCAATATGATGTCCACCCTGAAACCGGGGCGCTGTCGCTACGGGCTGATGTGTAGCGAGAACGGCTTTCTGATGGACGACGGCGTGGTGGCCCGTTGGGACGAAGAAACATTTCTCTGTCACACCACAACAGGCGGCGCGGATCGGATCCACGCCCATATGGAGGAGTGGCTGCAAACCGAATGGTGGGATTGGAAAGTCTGGACCGTCAACGCGACGGAGCAATACGCCCAGATCGCCGTGGTCGGGCCAAAGGCGCGGATTGTGCTGGAAAAACTGGGGGCAGAGGGCGTCGAGGGCGAGGCTTTTCCCTTCATGTCGTTTCAGAATCACCGCTTGGCGGGGATCGACAGCCGCGTCTACCGCATCTCCTTCTCCGGTGAGCTGAGCTACGAGATCGCGGTTCCGGCAGGGCAGGGGTTGGCGCTTTGGCAAGCCTTGCTGGACGCAGGCGCGGAGTTCGGTGTCATGCCCTACGGCACAGAGGCGCTGCATGTGATGCGCGCGGAAAAGGGGTTCATCATGATTGGCGATGAAACTGACGGAACGATCATTCCGCAAGACCTCGGCCTCGATTGGGCAATCTCCAAGAAGAAGGACGACTACATCGGCAAACGCGCCCAGCAGCGCGAGGACATGGCGCGCAGCGATCGTTGGAAATTGGTCGGTCTGAAAACGCTGGACGGGTCCGTTCTGCCGGAAGGCGCCTATGCCGTGGCACCGGGCCACAACGCCAATGGCCAGCGCAATGTTCAGGGGCGCGTCACCTCGACCTATCATTCGCCCACGTTAGAGCGCGGGATCGCCATGGGTCTGGTACTGAACGGCCCCAACAGGATGGGCGAGACGGTGGAGTTCGACACGCTGGAGGGCGGCACGGTCCCGGCGCGCATCGTCGATCCGGTGGTCTTTGACAAGGCGGGGGAGAAGCAGAATGTTTGATCCAGCCCAAGCCCATGACACCGGGGTCGCGATCACGACCTCCGCCCCCGGCATGATCACCCTGCGCGGTGCACTGGAAGACACCGCGTTCAAGGCGGCGGTAGAGGAGGTCAGTGGCCTCACCGTGCCAGAGCCGCGCGAGATCGTGCAGTCAGGCGAACACCGGCTGGCGTGGATGGGCCCGGATGAGGCGCTGCTAATCCTGCCACGCGACGCGCTCTGCGACACGCTCGCCGCGCTGGAAACTGCGCTGAAGGGGCACCATGCGCTTGTGGCGGACATGTCGGACGCACGCAGGCTGTTTCACCTGACGGGACCAGATGCGGCGCTGCGCGACACGCTGGCGCGGCTTTGCCCGGTGGACATGCGCGCCTTTCAGCTCGGCGAGATACGGCGCACGCGGTTGGCCCAGATTGCGGCGGCCTTTTGGATGGGGGAGGAGGGAAGGTTAAACCTGATCTGCTTTCGGTCCGTCGCGCAATACGCCGAGGATCTTTTGTCCGACGCGGCAGGCAAGGGCGTGGTATTGCACTGACTGTAGCGCCACAAACGCGCCGCGAATAATTCATCGCCGAAAAATTGCGGCACCCTTTGGGTGAGTTTTGCGATTAATACCCCGGATTCCACGCCGATTTACCTTTTTGTTTGCGAATTACCCCATATCGCGGCTTAATTGCAGGATGAATGTAAAGTCCACGAGTCGGTATGTGCTGGACAATGCCAATCAAATCGCCTCTGTCGGGGGCGATTGGGACAGGTTCGCGATCGAGAACGACGCGCCCGACGCGATGGCAGGCGCTGTTATTGGCCACGATGTCTGGGATTTCGTAACCGGATTGGAAACCAAGGCCTATCTCAGCACGATCTTCTTTGCCTGCCGAATGGATATGAAGACGTTTCAATTGCTTTATCGTTGCGACGCGCCCGAAGTCAAACGCCTGTTTCGAATGAAAATTTATCCCAAGGCAGGTGGCGAACTGTTGCTGGAGCATGAGCTTGTTCACAGCCGCAAAAGCCTCGCGCACCACAAGGTCACGAATTTCACCGATCATTACGATAGCACGCGGTGTTCGGTCTGTTGTTCGTTCCTCATCGGGTCCAATTGGATTGATACCTTTGCCATTCCCGAGGAACGCTACTTTGCTAAAAGCTATGTGGTCTGTCCTGAATGCCGCAAGGCCGCCGCGGATCAGTTGCGGGCCGAACAGGATCCTGACGACGTCATTGACCTCAGCCAATTTATCAAGTGATTGCATACCGGAGTTCGATGACCGCGGTCGGCGTGGTTTGGCCTGACCTGTCGGGGCGAAAAACGCTGGCCCGGGCGATACCTCGCTGAAACGCAAATCAAAAACTACCCACCGCGCGCCGCGCGCCCGGATGCGTGGGTCCCTGTGACGCGCCGGGCATCGCCCGCCAAGGGTTGACGTTTGGGAGAGAAAGATAACATCTAAGGGCAACCGCATTTTCATGGAAAAAGGAGCCTCACCATGGCCTTTGAACTCCCCGACCTTCCCTATGCCCACGATGCGCTTGCCGACCTCGGCATGTCCAAGGAAACGCTGGAATACCACCACGACATTCACCACAAGGCCTATGTCGACAATGGTAACAAGGCGATTTCCGGCACCGAATGGGACGGAAAATCCGCCGAAGAGATCATCAAGGGCACCTATGATCCCAAAGCTGTGGCGCAAAGCGGCATCTTCAACAATGTCTCGCAATTCTGGAACCACAACCAGTTCTGGGAAATGATGGGGCCGGGCGAAAAGAAGATGCCCGGTGAGCTGGAGAGCGCGTTGAAAGAGGCCTTTGGCTCCGTCGACAAATTCAAGGACGAGTTTTCCGCCGCCGGTGCGGGCCAGTTCGGCTCCGGCTGGGCGTGGCTGGTCAAGGACAAGGACGGCTCGCTCAAGGTCACCAAGACCGAGAACGGCGTGAACCCCGTCTGCTTTGGTCAGACCGCGCTGCTGGGCTGCGACGTGTGGGAGCATTCCTACTACATCGACTTCCGCAACAAGCGTCCCGCCTATCTCAGCAACTTTCTCGACAAGCTGGTGAATTGGGAGAACGTCGCCTCGCGCCTGTGAGCCGACCCTGACTCGGATACGGGTTGAGATTTGATGAAAGGCCTGCGGTTGATCCGCGGGCCTTTTCTTTTGTCCTCCCGCCGTCCTGGTCGATACGCCGTTCGGTCGATCGGGCAAGCGTGACCGCGCCTATGCTGTGCGGTCGCTCTGATTTCGCGCGCTTGCCGGGAACTGCACACACCTTGCGGGGGTTTCCTATATGTACCGGCCGCGTGCCGGATCATCAGTAAATGGAGGACCCAGAGATGGCAGACCGCCATAGATCACACGACAATCGCAGCGAGACCAAGGAAATCCTCGGCGACAGCGCCGATAATCCCGACGCGCCTCCCCATCAGGGCAGCGCGGGCGGAGAGCTGCAGCGCAAGGTTGGTACGCGCGATGAGAAAAAGCGCCTGGACGAGACCTCTGCCGGGGCGACGCGCCCCCTCGGGCAGGATAAAAACAGCAGCGGCGACAAAGAGAAAGTTTGAATGTCTCGGGTGGTTCAGACGGGGCGGGGTGTCATCCCCCTCGGCCGGTCGAACCCCGGAAAAACATCTCACAGATCACGAGGAGGCTGATATGACGGGCGTTCCAAACAACGCGTGGGTGCTGATCGCGGACGGCGAAAAGGCCCTGTTTCTCAAGAACCTGACCGATGAGCACGACCCCCATCTGGAGGTTGTGCGAAAGGAAGAGCAGGACAATCCCAAAGACATCGACCAATCCGCCAACCGTCCCGGGCGCATGCAGGACAACGGCCCCGGCCAGCGCTCTGCTTTCGACGATACGGACTGGCACGAGCTGGCGAAGGAGCGGTTTGCAGACGATCTGGCCGACCTCCTCTACAAGCAGGCCCACAAGCACCGGTTTGAAAAGATCCTGCTGGTCGCGCCGCCTAAGACACTGGGCGAATTGCGAAAATCCCTGCACAAGGAGGTCGCGGACAAGGTCATCGGCGAGATCGACAAGACGCTGACCAACCATCCGCTGGACGAGATCGAAGCGGCGCTAAAGGTCGAAAACGTCTGAGACTGTTTTCACGTGCGGCGACGGTCCGCGTGGAAGGTCGCCGCACACGCTAACCTCATATGCGCCGTGGGCGGAACAATCGATCCAGTGCGATGCAAGTGCGGTGTTGGGCCTGTCGCCCGCTAGTCTGGCACGCGACCTCAACCCGTCTGGGCAAAGTGAGCCCGTAGCATCCCCATGGCGTCCGCCGGCGTCTCCGCCATGCGGAACAGTTCGCGCAGGGAGGGGGCGGCGAACCCTTGCGCGATCACGTGATCGATCAGGGCGACCAGCGGCTGCCAGAATCCGTCCGTATTCAACAGAATGATCGGTTTGGCATGCAGGCCCAGTTGCGCCCAGGTCAGTATCTCAAAGAATTCGTCCAATGTGCCCGCGCCCCCCGGCAGCACGATGACCGCGTCACAGTTCATGAACATGACCTTTTTTCGCTCGTGCATCGTCTGGGTGACGATGAACCGGGTGAGGTCGCGCTTGCCCACTTCGGCGTCCAGCAGATGCGTCGGGATCACGCCAAAGGTGTCACCACCGAAGTTTTGCGCGGCTCGCGCGGTTTGGCCCATCAAACCGATATCTCCCGCCCCGTAGACCAGCCGCCAGTTGGCCTGGGCGAGGGCCGTTCCGACCTCTTCGGCGGCAGCTAGATAGGCTGGTTGCGTCCCGGATCGAGAGCCGCAGTAGACGCAAACGGCCTGGTCGGGCGAAGTGCTGCAGGCGCCCATATCACCGGGATTAAATTGTGGCATCAGAGTTACCTTTCGCAACAAGTGCTTCGCGAGTTTTGACCGCTGTTAGCCTTGTTGCTATATGGTCTCAACCGCACAGGTTGTCGATGCGCCTGTGCTTTCGTGAAAGGATACCCCGTGGCGGTGACCAATTCTGGCTGGAGGACCTTGACGGTCGGGGGCGCCGTGACAATCGGTGTCATCGCCGCCGGGATGTGGTTCAGTGGCGTTTTCGGGCCTGATGCCGGGGTTCCACGAGAATTGGCGGACAAGGCGGTGCCGGGCGCGGTTTCGGTCGGGTCGGGGGCGATTACGGAGGCCGCGAATACCACCGCCGCACCCATCGTGAATGCGGTAAATGCGGAGGGGGATGAGAGCGGGACCGGCGATCAGCGCGCGACCCTAGCGTCTGAGGTGGCGGGACAGGCCGCAGAGAACGTCAGCCTTGCACCCGTCGAAGCGGGCGGATCCGCCTCCGTCGCGCCGCCGGTCGATCCTGCCGCCTCTCCACCTCCCGAGACATCTTCTCCAACGCCGCCGACCTTTGACGTCGTCCGGGTCGAGGCCGACGGCTCGGCCCTGATCGCCGGGGTCGCCGCGCCGGGCGCTGTGGTTCGCATCCTCGTCGATGGCGCCATGATGGCCGAAGAAACCGCCGGTCGAGACGGCAAATTCGCCGCCTTTCTCGATCTGCCGGGCAGTGGGCAGACTCGGATCGTCACCTTGTCGATGGCCGGTGCCTCGGGCGATGTGAATTCCGTCGATGAGGTGATCCTGGGGCCGACACTGATGGCCTCCGCCGATCTGGGTTCGGATGATGAGGATGGCGCGACCCAAGACAAGATCGCACCGCGCGAGGGCCGCGCTGCGGTCGAGGTCGCGATGTCTGGAGGGGATGCCCAGGATGCCGCATCCGGCGAAAGCGCAGAGGTAACCGCGAGAGTGACGTCGAGCGGTTTGGATAACATCGACCCAGAGCCGCGTGAGACGCGCGATACGGGGCGTCGCGATGGCGCTGATGACGCAAGCGCGCCAGTCGGGACCGCTGCTGACGCCCAGCGATCCGCTGAGACGGTTACAGCGCAAGGTGATGAGGGGGCGGAGGTCGCGCCTTTGTCGCGAGCCGCGCCGCAAGGTGACGTGGACGCGCAGAATGCACAGTCTGTGACCGGTTCCGCGAAGGTTGTGCCGACGCCGACCCCTGACGCCCGGTCTGGTGATGAAACGGTCGCCTCCGCCTTGGGACAGCCCGAGAAACCGGCAACCGAGACTCCGGGATCTGATGTTAGCGGCGATCTGACCACAACCGAAACCAGCCGTACTGGCGTCGAGCCCGCGCCAAACATGACACGGGCCGCGCCCGCCGATAGGACCCCGCCCTCGCGCAACACAGCCTCGGGTGCGCCGGTGGTCGCTGAAAACAGCGCCAAAACTGGTGCCGAAGCCAACGCCGAGACCAGCGCCCGGACCAGCGCCGAATCCTCAGGCGACACGGCGACTGCCAGTGCTGCGACAGTCCGCTCCGACAGCCAGCCCTCCACCTCAAACCTGACTGCGCCTGCCACTCCCGCCGCGCCGACGGTCCTGTTGTCCAACAAGGAGGGGGTACGCGTCTTGCAGGCGCCGGGCGCAGCGACGACAGAGGTGACGCTCGATTCGATTTCCTATTCCGACACCGGCGTGGTGCAGCTTTCAGGGCGCGGAGATGCGGGGGATTTCGTGCGGATATACCTTGATGGCACGCCCGTGGCACTGGCCGAAATCGCCGATACCGGCGCTTGGGAGACTGACCTCGATGAGGTCGCGAGCGGCCTTTACACCCTGCGCGTTGACCAGGTGGATGCCGCCGGCAGCGTGGTGTCGCGTGTCGAGACGCCGTTCAAACGCGAAGCGCTGGAACGGCTTGCTGCCGCCCGTGCCGCCGTCGCCGCCGGCGCTATCGCCGCGGAAAGCGCCGCCACAGGGGACGCAGGGCAACAACCCGGACAAACGCGACAATCGGCCAGGAGCGCGCCGCAGCAGGTCGCGGGACCCCAAGCCCTGACCGATACGCCCGAGGCCACCCCCTCCACCAGAGCGCAGGTTGTGAGCGGGGCCAGCGCGCAGAGCAATGAGCCCGAACCCACGGGACCAACCGGCGAACAATACGTCGCTGACGCCTCTGCCAATTCCGACCCGTCCGGCAGGGGTACGGGATTTTCGGACACTAGCTCGGGCACCACCACGCAAACCTCAGCCCAGACCACCGCCCAGACCACCGCGCCAAACATGGCGCAAGGTCAGCCCGCCACGTCGGACAACCCAGCTGCGGTCGCGCCTGTTTCATCGCCGACCCGCTCCGCTGCGGCGCCAGATGACCCGGCCGCGCCTACCGGACCCGGTGCGACACCAAACGTCGCGCCCACGGTGACACAGGTGACGGTGCAGCCGGGATCGACGCTCTGGGCCATTGCGCGGAAGAGCTACGGCGAGGGTATCCTCTACGTGCGCGTCTTCGAGGCGAACAAACGTCTCATCCGCGACCCCGACCTGATTTATCCGGGGCAGGTCTTTACCGTGCCGACAGGGGAATAGTTCAGACGGATCAGTATCTTGACGAAGCGTCAGTTCCGCGCCACCCTCAGGTACAGGGGCCATCGCTGGTGTTGAGGCACATCGCGCCCACAACCCGGTCCCCGACGCAGCAATCGTTCAGCAGATAGTCGATCAGCCCGCCCAGTTGCCGCCGTTCAGCGCTGTAGATCATCCGCCGGCCATCGCGCCGCGCGGCAATCAGCCCGGCCTGTTCCAATGCTGACAAATGGAACGACAGGCGCGAGGCGGCGCAGTTCACCCGCAGGCCGATTTCGCCTGCCGACAGGCCTTCGGTCCCGCAGGGCACGAGAAGGCGCACGATCTGCAAGCGGGTTTCCTGACCAAGGGCGGAAAGGGCGGAGAGGGCTTGTGTCTGGTCCATTCTTCAATTATTCAAGAAACGTTGAATTGTCTCCTTGATACGCCAAGCCGCGCGATCCGGCAAGACATTTGCAAAAGACCCGAAGGATTGTGCCGATGAGCCGCCCCACCACCCCCTCCACCGACGATATGCCCCCGAACGGTGCGGCCAAGAGCGACGTGCCCCGAAACGGGATGTTGATCGTCCGGAGGGTGATGCCCTACCTCTGGCCCTCTGATGCGCCATGGGTGCGCCGGCGGGTCATGTGGTCGCTGGCGATCCTGCTGCTGAGCAAGCTGATCGCCGTTGGCACGCCGTTTCTTTACAAGGCCGCTGTTGATGCCCTCGCCGGAGAGGGTGACAGCGCCGCCTGGTTGCTTTCGTTCGGCGCGGTGGCCCTGACGGTGGTCTATGGGCTGGCGCGCGTGATGTCGAACGGGTTCCAGCAGTTGCGCGACGCGATCTTTGCGCGTGTCGGTCAGCGCGCGCTGCGTCAGGTGGCGACCGAGACCTTTGCCCATATGCACCGCCTCTCGATGCGCTATCACATCACGCGCAAAACCGGCGGGCTTAGCCGCATCATCGAACGCGGCGTAAAGGGTGTGGACTTCCTGCTGCGCTTTTTGCTGTTCTCGATCGGACCGCTCGTTCTGGAATTGTTGATGGTGGCGGTGGTGCTGTGGTGGGTCTTTGACATCTGGTATCTGGTGGTCGTCGTCGGGGTGGTCTGGGCCTATACGGCCTTTACCTTCAGGGTCACGGAATGGCGCGTCAAACTGCGCAAGGAAATGAACGACCAGGACACCGACGCCAATCAAAAGGCGATCGACAGCCTGCTCAACTTTGAGACCGTCAAGTATTTCGGCGCCGAAGCGCGCGAGGCTTCGCGCTATGACACGGCGATGGAGAAATACGAAAGCGCCTCTCTCAAGACCCAGTATTCACTGGCGTTTCTCAACTTTGGCCAGACCTTTCTGATCACCGGCGGATTGGTCGCGGTGATGGTGATGGCGGCCATCGGGGTGCAGAACGGCACTTTGACCGTGGGCGATTTTGTCATGGTCAACGCCTATATGATCCAGATCACCATGCCGCTGAACTTCCTCGGCACCGTCTATCGCGAGATCCGTCAGGCGCTGGTCGATATGGGCGAAATGTTCGATCTGCTTGAACAGCCTTCCGAGGTTCGCGACAAATCGGGCGCGCCCGCTCTCGCCGTGACCGGTGGCGCGGTGGAGCTGGACGATGTGCGCTTTGCCTATAACCCCGACCGCGACATCCTCAAGGGCGTGTCCCTGCGCGTCGAGCCGGGGCAGAAGGTGGCGATCGTCGGGCCTTCGGGCTCGGGGAAGTCCACCATCGGGCGATTGTTGTTCCGATTCTACGACGTCACTGGCGGGGCGATCCGAATTGACGGTCAGGATTTACGCGACGTCACACAGGACAGCCTGCACGCAGAGATCGGGGTGGTGCCGCAGGATACGGTGCTGTTCAACGATACCGTCGGCTACAACATCGCCTATGGCAAGGACGGCGCGACCCAGGAAGAGATCGAGGCCGCCGCGCGCTCTGCCCAAATCCATGACTTCATCGCCTCGCTGCCCGAGGGCTACGAAACGCGGGTCGGCGAACGTGGGCTAAAGCTTTCGGGCGGTGAGAAACAGCGCGTCGGCATCGCGCGTACCCTGTTGAAAAACCCGCCGATCCTGTTGCTGGACGAGGCGACATCGGCGCTCGACACTGAAACAGAACGCGGCATTCAGCAGGCCTTGGCGCGGGCTGGCGAAGGGCGCACGGTGCTGACCATCGCGCATCGGCTGTCGACAATCGCGGACGCCGACCGGATCGTGGTGCTGGAGGCGGGCCGGATCGTGGAAGAGGGCACCCACACTGACCTGCTCAAGCGCGGCGGACGCTACGCGGGTCTTTGGGCCCGTCAGGAGGCAGAGGCCGCGTGAGGCTGCGTTGCTTTCAGACCCGACATGGTCCGAGGAGGCCCGAACCGACCCAACTCGGCCCAACATGGCTGGCGAGATGCGCCAAGCTGCCCACAAATGCGGGCGGCCATCGGCACCGTTTCGGCACGCGAGGCCTTGCCAATGACACGAATTTCGGTTTGGAATCGCGTCAAATCACGCCATATAGGCAGGATATGGACCGGCGGGCGAAACCGTTTGCGTCCTCGGTCGCTTGTGATATAGGCGGCGCAGTCTGGCCGGTTCGCCTACGTGTGACCTGGTCTCCCGCCTGTTGCGGGATCTAACCGCCCCGGTCTAGGGGTAAATGGCACGACCCCGTGAGGGGGCAGGGCAGAACAGGGCGCAAGCCCAAGATATATGAGGGGAAATCCCATGAGCGATGTCGCTGAGCGCGTTAAGAAAATCGTCGTCGAACATCTGGGCGTCGAAGAGGACAAGGTGACTGAAAACGCCTCTTTCATCGATGACCTTGGCGCAGACAGCCTGGACACCGTCGAATTGGTGATGGCGTTCGAAGAAGAATTCGGCATCGAAATCCCCGATGACGCCGCAGAGAACATCCAGACGTTCGGCGACGCCGTGAAGTTCATCAAGGAAGCCGCCTGATATCACAGGCGCCCTTGTGGTGATCGAAGCCTCCGCTCCGGCGGGGGTTTTCTTTTGTCGACCGCTTGGCATGCTTTGCCAGTGATGCCACTTCGCCAGTGTCGCCTGGGGCGGTTCTGCGGCGATATGCGGTGCCTCGTCGGCTCAGCCACCTGCGCTCAATCGCGTGTCATCCCATGGGCAAAGTTGCGCTTTTGCGCGCGGTCCCCCTCTTGCTCCGGTGCGTCCGCACAGGCTAAGAGCATCTGACGGAATAATCAGGGGACGGTATCCATGCGTCGTGTCGTTGTCACAGGTCTTGGGCTGGTCACTCCGCTGGCTTGCGGGGTCGAGGAAACCTGGTCGCGGATCTTGGACGGACAGTCCGGGGCCGGGCCCATCACGCGGTTCGATTCGAGCCAGGTGACCACCAAATACGCCTGTGAGGTGCCTCTGGGTGACGGCAGCGACGGTACGTTTAACGCCGACGACTGGATGGCCCCGAAAGAACGACGCAAGGTCGACGACTTCATCCTTTACGGGATCGCCGCCGCGGACATGGCCGTGCGCGATGCCGGTTGGACCCCGGAGGACGAAGAGGACCGCCTGCGCACCGGCGTGCTGATCGGCTCGGGCATCGGCGGGCTGCAGTCCATAGAGGCCACCACCAAGCTGATCGCCGAGAAGGGCGCGCGCCGTGTTTCGCCCTTCTTTATCCCCGGCGCGCTGATCAACCTGATCTCGGGTCAGGTGCAGATCCGCTTTGGTTTCAAGGGTCCGAACCATTCGGTCGTGACCGCCTGTTCGACGGGCGCGCATGCCATCGGCGATGCGGCGCGTCTGATCCAGTGGGGCGACGCGGATGTGATGGTCGCCGGCGGGGCCGAGGCCGCGATCTGCGAAATCGGGATCGCCGGGTTCAACGCCTGCAAGGCGCTGTCGACCAAGTTCGCCGATGACCCGACCAAGGCCAGCCGTCCCTATGACGCGGACCGTGACGGTTTTGTCATGGGCGAGGGGGCCGGGATCGTCGTGCTGGAGGAATACGAGCATGCCGTGGCGCGCGGTGCCAAGATTTATGGCGAATACCTCGGCTATGGCCTGTCGGGCGATGCCTATCACATCACCGCCCCGGATGAGACGATGGATGGCGGATTCCGCTCCATGAAAGCCGCGCTGGATCGCGCCGGACTGGAGCCCTCCGATATTGACTATATCAACGCGCATGGCACCTCGACCATGGCCGATACGATGGAGCTGGGCGCGGTGGAGCGTCTGATGGGCGACGCGGCGAGCAAGGCGACGATGTCCTCGACCAAGTCCGCCACCGGGCATTTGCTGGGTGCCGCGGGCGCGATTGAGGCAATCTTTTCGATCCTCGCGATCCGCGATCAGGTCGCGCCGCCGACGATCAACCTCGACAATCCTGCCGTCGAGCCCAAGCTGAGCCTTGCGGCGAACCGGAAAGAGCCGCGTGAGATCAATGTCGCGCTCTCCAACTCCTTTGGTTTCGGTGGCACCAATGCCTCCATCATCTTTGGGAAGGTACGCTAAAGAATGTGGCGATCGATCGCGTCCAACGCGCTGACCATGCTGATCGTTCTGGTGTTCCTGCTGGGCGGGCTCGTCCTGTGGGGCAAGGAGCAATACACCGCAGAGGGCCCCTTGACCGAAGCGATCTGCCTGCGTGTTCCTTCAGGCGGGCGGCTGTCGAACGTCAGTGAAGACCTCTTGGAGACGGGGGCAGTCAGCAGTGCCGGAATCCTCCGGATCGGGGCCGATTACACCAAGAAGACCAATCAGTTGAAGGCAGGCTCTTTCCTCGTGCCCGCCGGCTCCTCCATGGAAGAGATCGTCGATATCATCACCCGCGGCGGGGCCAATTCCTGCGGCACCGAGATCGTCTATCGCATCGGCGTGACCCGTGCCTCGGTGCAGGTGCGCGAGCTTGACCCCGCCACCAATCGCTATATCGAGCGCGCGGAATTCGACCCGACCGCCGAGACCGAAGTGCCTGAGGAATTTACCAAGGTACGCGCGCGGACCGACACCCGCTACCGCATCGCCATGGCCGAAGGCGTCACCTCCTGGCAGGTGGTCGACGTGCTGAAGGCTGTTGAGGTGCTGGAGGGCGAAATTGACGGTATCCCCCCCGAGGGCACGCTTGCGCCGAACAGTTACGAGGTTCAGACCGGCGGTGACCGTCAGGCCCTGATCGACCGCATGACCTCTGCGCAGGCCGCGATCCTGGAGGCCGCCTGGCAGGATCGCGACGACGATCTCCCCTACGATTCCCCTGCCGAAGCGCTGATCATGGCCTCGATCATCGAAAAGGAAACCGGCGTCCCTGATGAACGGACCCAGGTGGCCAGCGTCTTTGTCAATCGTCTGCGCCGTGGCATGCGGCTGCAAACCGACCCGACGGTGATCTACGGCATCACCAATGGCGAAGGCGTGCTGGGCCGTGGCCTGCGCCGCAGTGAGCTGGACCGCGTGACGCCCTACAACACCTACGCCATCGACGGATTGCCGCCGACCCCGATTGCCAACCCCGGCAAGGCGGCGATCGAGGCCGCGATGCAACCCGCAAGCACCGACTTCGTGTATTTCGTGGCCGACGGCACGGGGGGGCATGCCTTTGCCACCACGCTGGCCGAGCACAACAGCAATGTCGCGAAATGGCGCCAGATCGAGGCCGAGCGCGCCGGGCAATAGCGGTGTGCTTTGTAGCAATTGATACCGCCGGTCCGGCAGCAGACTCGCGGGCGCTTCGACATCGCGCAGCGGGCAGACTTTGCTCGTTTGGGTTATGCAGTTGGGGCGCCCTGATTGGATGGTGCGTGCCGGAGGTTGTCCGGAGCAATCAATACATCACGCAGATTTATTAATTTCAGCTCGGAGATTGCCAGCATCCGACGACCTGGATGTCGATTGCGCGCCCGCTGTCCTGGGTGTGCCGAAAGTTATTCACCGCACCTCAGGCTCATCTCGCACCCGGCGATGTTGCCTGTCCGCGCTTGTCTTCCAATGCGATACCTTCGATTGAACGCGTCCCGACGAACGAAAAAAAACCTCCTGACTGAAAAACAGACAGGAGGCTGAGAGTAGTCGCAGTAACGTCGTCAAAGCGGAGATCTTGAGTGATGAAGTCCTTTTACTCGTGGCGCAAAAATCAGCCAGATTGATCCAGGTCTGAGGGGATGTCGACCGGGTCCCGGCGGGCCCTCCCGCCAGAGGAGGCGCGGGAGGGATAGGTATCAGCGGTTCGCGAGGGAGTGGACGCTAAACCATTGAATTATATTATTATGCGGCCTTTTTGGCGGTATTCGCGGCCCTGAAGGCAGGCAGTTGTGCGTTGGCCAGCATGGTCGCCGAGGCGATCAGTTTGCGGCGGGCATAGCCTGGGCGGTTCAGGGTGATCGGCACGCTGGTCAGGATGGTTTGGCTGCTGATTGCGCCCGTCTTGGGGCTGCGCAGGATCAGGGTCACCCGCGCCTCGATCCGGAAAAAGCAGCGGTAGCGCTTGACCGACTGAATGCTGGCGCCGATGACGCCGACCGGCAGTGGCGAGGTGGTGCAACGGACGTAGGAAAGTTCCTTGATGTACTTGGCTGCGGTCATGGTCTGGTCCTCCTGGTCCGGCTTAATCCGGGGCTGAATGTCTGTGTTCCGGCATCGTCGTGTGTCGGGGTACCTGTATACATAGCACCTAGAATGCGGCAAAAATGTGTTCCAATCAATAATTAATCACGCGTATTTAAAAATTATTCAGGACGTAGGGTCGCGACGGGTAGATGTTGTGTGTTCACCGCTATTTATGTATACTGGTGCACAGAAACGGGCAGGGATGATATGTCTTACAAGGATAATTTCAGCAACCATCGGGAGATCCTCGATACGCTTCGGGCGCGAATCTGTCTGATTCCTCCGCAAGCGACCGAGCCGATGCACGAAACCGCCGTGGCACAGGAATTCAACGTCTCGCGGACTCCGGTGCGTCAGGTGTTGCAGACCCTCGCGCGCGAGCAGTTGATCGAGATCAGACCGAGCGTCGGCGCGACGGTTACCAAACTGAACCCCGAGACCAAGAAAGAGAGCTACTATATATATAGGGACCTGATGGAGATTGCCGCGCGTCTGGCCGAGGGCAAGCCGCTGCCCGACGGCACGATGCTGGATCTCGCCAGTATCGAAGGCATCCTGAACAGCGATCCCGTGGTCAGTAACAGCCTCTTCGTGTCGCTCGCGATCCGGGTGCAGACGACGCTGTCCACTCTTATCCATGATGACATCATCGACGATGCGGCCTCTGCCGCCTTCTTTCGGATGACGCGCTGGCGGGTGCCGGAATACCAGATTTCACCCGACCTGCATTGGGCAACTTTCCGGAAAAACATCCGCGCCACGACCGAGGCGGCGCGCAGCGGCGATCCCGCCCATGTATTGCGCACCGTCGTCGGGCTGAGCGAGAAGCTGGTTAAATTGACCATCGACCAAGAGGACATGGCGAACCAGGATACCAAACAACGTCGCACCGGCGTTGCGTGAACGGCCCGGCACCGTGCGGTGGTTAACTGGGTGAAATTTGACCGATCGTGCGTTGCGGTCTAGAGATAAAGCTATGCTGGGACAGGCATGCGAACGGTCCGGAGGGAAACCTCCGGGCCGTTTTGCGTTCCCGCAGGCGGACGGGTCAATAACAACAACCCAAAAAGGGGAATCAAGATGACTCTCATTAAGAAAGAGCGTGAGACCAGTGCAGTCTCTGGCCACATCGAGGAAATCGTCGGTGAACTCAGGCAGCTAAAGGACTGTCTGCGCATGGTGCAGGACCTTGTGCAGATGGATGACCCCGGCGCGGTGAAGGAGGCCTTGCGCCTCTCATCCGACATCCGGGGCTTTTTGAAAAACACATGGGAACTGGAGGCGCGTATCAATGACGACCGAAGACAGGAACTTGGAATTGCCGGCGACGTCGGATTCGACCTCGGGGTCGCACGGGCTGACATCGGGTGCAAGCTGGCTCGCCTCCGCCGATGCTGTGGCGACTGAGCTGTTCCTAGATGATCTGACGGAGGGAGAGCTGCTTGCTCTCCCTTTTTTGTTTGATTTCTGGGCGATGCCGCATCAATTGCCGCCCGAGGGCGCTTGGCGGTCGTGGATCATCATGGGCGGGCGCGGCGCGGGAAAGACGCGCGCCGGTGCCGAATGGGTGCGCGCGATGGTCGAGGGCGATCGCCCTCTCGACAAGGGGCGCTGCCGTCGGATGGCGCTGGTCGGGGAGACCATCGATCAGGTGCGCGAGGTGATGATCTACGGCGACAGCGGCATCCTCGCCTGTTCGCCCCCCGATCGCCGCCCGCTCTGGTCCGCAAGCCGCAAGCAGTTGGAATGGCCCAATGGCGCCGTCGCGCAGGTGTTTTCCGCGCATGAGCCCGAGGGCTTGCGCGGCCCGCAGTTCGACGGCGCCTGGGTCGATGAGCTGGCCAAGTGGAAAAAGGCGCAGGCGACTTGGGACATGCTGCAATTCGCCCTGCGTCTGGGCGAGGATCCGCGGGTCTGCGTGACGACCACACCGCGCAATGTCGGGGTGATGAAGGGGCTGCTCACCATGTCCTCCACCGTCGTCACCCATGCCCCGACCGAAGCCAACCGCGCAAATCTCGCCGGGTCGTTCCTCGCCGAGGTGCGTGAACGCTACGCCGGGACGCGACTTGGCCGCCAGGAACTGGACGGGCTGATGCTTGGCGATACCGACGGCGCGATGTGGACCTCCGCCACGCTGGAGGCGGGCCGGGTGGATCACGCCCCCGACCTCACCCGAGTCGTCGTTGCGGTCGACCCGCCCGTCACGGGGCATGCCGGATCGGACGAATGCGGCATCATCGTCGCGGGCATCGCCGCCGGGGAGGCCCCCGAGGATTGGCGCGCCTACGTGTTGGAGGACGACACCGTGCACGCCGCCACCCCTCGCCAATGGGCCGAGGCCGCGATTGCCGCCATGGCACGCCATGGCGCGGACCGGATCGTGGCCGAGGTCAATCAGGGCGGCGATCTGGTGGAGGCGGTGATCCGCCAGGTTGACCCGCTGGTGTCGCTGCGCCAAGTGCGCGCCTCGCGAGGCAAGGCGGCCCGCGCGGAGCCGGTCGCCGCGCTTTACGAGCAGGGCCGGGTGCATCACCTGCGTGGGCTGGACCTGTTGGAGGATCAGCTTTGTGCCATGACCTCAAGGGGATACGAGGGAAAAGGCTCACCGGATCGACTCGACGCGCTGGTCTGGGCCTTGCACGATCTGATGATCCTGCCGGGGGCGTTGCGTTCTCGCCCGAGGGTGCGTTCGCTGTGACAAGCTGCGCTTAACCTTTTGTTGGGAGATTGGTTTTCGAAGCGTTCACGAGACGCAATTCGAAAAGGAGCAACCCCATGGGTGTGATCGACTATTTCCGGCGAGACCAGTCCCCGCCCGAGGTGAAGGCCAGCGCCGCGGGGCCGGTGATCTCGTACCATTCAGCCGGCCGCGTGGTCTGGTCGCCGCGCGATTCCGTCACGCTGACCCGCACCGGGTTCGCCGGCAATCCGGTCGGCTTTCGCGCGGTCAAGATGATCGCCGAGGCCGCCGCCGCGCTGCCGCTGATCTGCCAGGACGAATGTGCGCGGTACGATGTGCACCCCCTTGTCGACCTTCTGGCGCGGCCCAACCCGGTGCAGGGGCGCGCCGAATTGCTGGAATCGCTCTACGGACAGCTCGTCCTGACCGGCAACGGCTATGTCGAAGCGGTCGCCGCCGAAGATGGCGCGCCGGTTGAGCTGCATGTGCTGCGATCCGACCGGATGTCGGTTGTGCCGGGCAGCGATGGCTGGCCGGTCGCCTATGATTACGCGGTCGGCGGGCGCAAGCACCGCTTTGCCGTCGCGCCGGGGCGGTCCCCGGTTCTGCATGTGAAAAGCTTCCATCCGCAGGACGACCACTACGGCTTGTCCGCGATGCAGGCGGCGGCGCAGGCGCTCGACGTGCATAACTCGGCCTCCGCCTGGTCCAAGGCATTGCTTGACAATGCGGCGCGTCCCTCTGGCGCGCTGGTCTATGGGGGCGACGATGGTGCCTCGATGACGCCGGATCAATTTGACCGCCTTTCCAATGAGTTGGAGGCACATCATATGGGCGCGCGCAATGCCGGTCGCCCGATGCTGCTGGAGGGTGGGCTTGATTGGAAGCCCATGGGCTTTTCCCCCTCGGACATGGAATTTCACCGCACGAAGGAGGCGGCCGCGCGTGACATCGCGCTGGCCTTTGGCGTGCCGCCGATGTTGCTGGGGATCCCCGGCGACGCGACATATGCGAATTATCAGGAGGCGCATCGCGCGTTCTTTCGTCTGACTGTTCTTCCGCTGGCCACGCGGGTCACGGCGGCGGTGTCGAGCTGGTTGCAGGGCTTCACCGGGGATCCGGTGATGTTGAAACCCGACCTCGACCAGGTGCCCGCGCTATCGGCCGAACGCGACGCGCAATGGGGCCGGGTGGCGGGCGCGGACTTCCTCTCCCGGGCGGAAAAACGCGCACTTCTGGGCCTGCCGGTGGAGGCAGCGGATGACTGAGCAGCGCGACATTCACCGCTATGGATTCGAGAGCTTTGACTGCGCGCCGGCGCTGCGTCTGGAGGCGCACGAGCAGGTCTCCCGACTTCACATCGAGGGTTTGAAAGACAGCATAGCACGTCTTGAGGCTGTGATCGAAAGGCTGGAGAGGCGATTGTGGCTGACCGTCTATGGGGTGGTTGCGGTGATACTTGCAGAAGGTTTCCAGTCGATCTTAGCCCGCTTGCCTTAATGAAGAGTTTAACTCTTCCAATTTCTCACAAATCAGGTGGAACTCATGGAATTTGAACATAAATTCTGCTCCCTCAGCGCAGATGTTAAGGTCAGTGACGACCTCAGTATCGAAGGCTACGCCTCCCGGTTCGACGCCCCCGATCAGGGCGGCGATGTCGTCGCACCCGGCGCTTACCGCGTCTCACTCGCCGAAAATCGCGGCGTGAAGATGCTTTGGCAGCACGATCCTTCTCAACCCATAGGTGTATGGGAAGATTTGCGCGAAGACACGCAGGGGTTGTGGGTCAAGGGCCGACTCCTTGAGGGCGTGGCCCGCGCCAGAGAGGCGGCGGCGTTGCTGCGGGCGGGGGCGATCGACGGCTTGTCGATCGGTTATCGCACCCGGCGCGCGACCAAGAACGAGGGGGGCGGACGCACCCTCATGGAACTGGAACTTTGGGAGGTGTCGCTGGTGACATTCCCGATGTTGCCCAGTGCGCGCGTGGCCGCGAAGGGCGACAGCCTGGAGCCCGCGTTGCGCGAATTGGCGGCGGTGTTTGACGACGCGCGGCTGGAGATGACCGGGCGCTGAACCCGGTCCAACCCCTTCAACGGGAAACTGACGATGCAACGAACCGAGGATATTCCCCGGCCCGGAGAGGCTTTGTCTCCAACGGCCGAGGTAAAGACCGCCGTGGCGGGATTTGTTTCGGAGTTCAAGGACTTCCGAAACGAGATGACAGACCGGATGAAACAACAGGAAAGCCGTTTGACCATGCTTGACCGAAAGACACAGATGGGCCCGCGCCCCGCCTTGGCCCGCGAGGCCGACCGAAACGTTCCGCATCAAAAGGCGCTCAACGCCTACCTCAGGTCGGGCGATGACGACGCCCTGCGCGGGTTGGAACTGGAGGGCAAGGCGATGTCCACAGCCGTTGCCGCCGACGGGGGCTACCTTGTGGACGCCGAAACCTCCGCCTCGATCCAAGGCGTGTTGCACTCCGCCGCCTCGATCCGCCAGATCGCCAATGTGGTGACGGTGGAGGCGACCTCTTATGACGTGCTCGTCGACACCACCGACGTCGGTTCGGGCTGGGTGACAGAGACCGGCACGGTTGCAGAGACCTCGACCACCGCGATGGACCGCATCTCGATCCCGCTCTACGAATTGGCGGCCTTGCCCAAGGCGTCACAACGCCTTCTGGATGATTCCGCCTTTGACATCGAGGGCTGGCTCGCGGCGCGTATCGCGGACCGTTTTGCGCGCTCCGAAGCGGCGGCTTTCGTGGGCGGCGATGGCTCGGAGAAGCCGACGGGGTTCCTTACTCACCCTGCGGTTGCGAACGCCAGCTGGGCCTGGGACAGTCTGGGCTATGTCGCGACCGGCGCCGATGGTGGGTTCGATCTGAACGAGCCGGTCGATGCCGTGGTCGATCTGGTCTATGCGCTCGGCGCGCGCTACCGGGCGAACGGCACCTTCGTGATGAACTCCAAGACGGCAGGCGCGGTGCGCAAGTTGAAGGATGCCGAGGGGCGGTTCCTCTGGACCGATAGCCTCGCCGCCGGAGAGCCGGCGCGCCTGATGGGCTACCCGGTGCTGCTGGCCGAGGACATGCCCGACATCGCGACGGGCAGCTACGCCATCGCCTTCGGGGATTTCCACGCCGGTTACACGGTGGCGGAACGGCCCGACCTGCGTGTGTTGCGCGATCCCTTCTCTGCCAAACCGCACGTTCTGTTTTACGCGACCAAGCGGGTCGGCGGGGATGTCACCGATTTCGCGGCGATCAAGCTGTTGAAATTCGCCACCTCCTGACCGGGGGCGGATCGTCGGGGGCGCATTGTCCCCGGCGGGCGCGTGGCCGTCCGAAACGGCGCTGACCAGCTGTTCTCCGTCCGCTTCAGCGTGGACGGGCGCGCGCCAGATACAATAATCGAAAAGGGGTCGCAGATGTTGATCGAAGAAAACGAAGTGTCCGCCGACGCCTTGCCGGTCGAGGATTTCAAGGCGCATCTGCGGCTTGGGCGCGGCTTCAGCGGCGATAGCGTGCAGGACGCCGTGCTGGATAGTTTCCTGCGCGCGGCGCTGTCGGCAATCGAGGGGCGCACCGGCAAAGCCTTGATTTCGCGCGACTTCGTCTGGACCTCTGCAGTCTGGGGCGCGCGGGGTCAGGTGTTTCCCGTCGCTCCCGTCACCGTGATCGCCGAGGTCGCGATGCTGGACGGCGACGGCGGGGAAAACGTGATCGCCCCGACGCGCTACCGCCTGGATCACGACACCAGCCGATCGGTCCTGCGTCCGCGCGGCGTTGGCCTGCCGAGCGTAACAGCCGATGGCGCGATCCGGGTCCGGTTCAGCGCCGGGTATGGGCCGGCCTGGTCCGATCTGCCGGCCGATCTGGCGCAGGCGGTGATGTTGCTGGCGGCGCATTATTACGAACATCGCGAGGCGACCGGGCTGGGCGCGGGCTGCATGCCCTTTGGGGTCACCTCGCTGCTGAACCGGTATCGCCCGATGCGGTTGAGCGCGGGGGGACAGGTCTGATGGCGCGGCTTGATCGATTGCTTGTGCTGGAGGATCCGCAGCGCGTCCCCGACGCATCCGGCGGGTTCAGCGAGACCTGGACCGCCCTGGGCGAAGTTTGGGGCGAAGTGAGCGCGCGCACCGGACGGATCAGCGAGGTCGGCCCGATGGCGGTGTCGCGCATGGCCTACCGGATCGTGGTGCGCGCAGCACCGGTCGGCGTGCCCTCGCGCCCCGTGGCGGGCCAGCGATTTCGCGAAGGCAGCCGGGTTTTCAACATCGAAGCGGTGGCCGAACGCGACCCCGAGGGGCGCTACCTGATCTGCTTTGCCTCAGAGGAGGTCGCCGCATGACCTACGCGATGTCCAAATCGCTGCAACAAGCGGTCTTTGCCGTGCTTAGCTCTGACGCGGCGCTGCAAGCCCTTGTGGGCACTGACATTTTCGACGCGCCGCCGGTCGGCTCGATCCCCGCGCTTTACGTCAGTCTCGGCCCCGAAACGGCGGTGGAGCGGTCGGATCGCACGGTCAGCGGCGCGCGGCACGATTTCATCGTCTCCGTCATCACCGACGCCGCCGGGTTCCAGCGGGCCAAGGCGGTCGCGGGAGCGGTCTCGGACGCGCTGACACAACCGCTCGGCGCGTTGGAGCGCGGGCATCTCGTGGCGCTGTCTTTTCTGCGCGCACGGGCGCGACGCGACGAGGCGGGGCAGCAAAGGCGGATCGACCTCACGTTCCGCGCCCTGTTGGACGACATTTAACCCATTGCAAGGAGTATGAAAAATGGCAGCCCAAAACGGTAAGGACCTGCTGGTCAAGGTGGACATGTCCGACGACGGACAGTTCCAGACCCTCGCCGGCCTGCGCGCCACGCGGGTCAGTTTCAACGCGGAGGCGGTGGATGTCACCAGCCTGGAAAGCCAGGGCGGATGGCGTGAATTGCTGGGCGGGGCGGGCGTCCGCTCGGCCGGGATTTCAGGGGCCGGGGTGTTTCGCGACGCGGCCAGCGACGAACGCGCGCGCCAGGTCTTCTTTGACGGGCAGACCCCGGATTTTCAGATCGTAATCCCGGACTTCGGCATCATCGAAGGGCCGTTCCAGGTGACGGCGATCGAATACGCCGGCGCGCATGACGGTGAGGCGACCTACGAAGTCTCGATGGCTTCGGCTGGCGCGCTCAGCTTCACGGCGATCTGATGGCCAACCCCTATGCAGGAGAGGTCGCGCTGGTGATCGACGATCAGCGCCATGTGATGCGCCTCACCCTCGGCGCGCTGGCAGAGCTGGAGGGTGCCTTGCAGGCCGGAACGCTGGTCGATCTGGTGCAACGCTTTGAAACGGCGACGTTTTCAACGCGTGACGTGCTGGCGCTGATCGTCGCGGGCCTGCGCGGCGGCGGTTGGCAGGGCGCGGCGGCGGACCTCATGTCGGCGCGGATCGAGGGCGGGGCCATCGGGGCCGCGCGCGCCGCCGCCGAACTGCTGGCGCGCGCCTTTGCCCTGCCGGGAGAGGCATCGTGAGTTTTGATTGGCCGGGTCTGATGCGCGCCGGATTGATCGGTCTGCGCCTGAAACCGGCCGAATTCTGGGCGCTGACCCCTGCCGAACTGCGTCTGATGCTGGGCGAGGGCGCGCTACCCACCTTGGGCCGTGCGCGGCTGGACGAGATGCTGGCGCGCTACCCGGATGCGGGCGGCCCGGCAATGACGGACCCGAAGGGAGAGTGAGATGATCGAGGAATTTGAAGGGCTTGGCGATCTGCAAGGGCAGGTGGACGCGCTGGAAGTTTCGCTTGGCGGGGCCAGCAGCATGGCCGCCGGGTTCGACAGTGAATTGCGCCGAATGCGCGCGGCGCTCTCCGAGACCGGCAAGGATGTGCAGACGCTGGAGCGCGGCCTGTCCCAAGGGTTGCGACGGGCGCTCGATTCCGTGGTGCTGGACGGGGCAAAGCTATCCGACGCGCTTGGCACCATCGCGAATTCCGTTGTGAATTCAGCCTATTCGGCGGCCGTGAAGCCGGTGACGGACCACTTTGGCGGCGCGATCTCCCAAGGTGTCGGGAGCCTCGTCGCCGGGATGTTGCCCTTTGCGCAGGGCGGCGCGTTTTCCCAGGGGCGCGTGATGCCCTTTGCCGACGGGGGCGTAGTGCGGGGGGCGACGACCTTTCCGATGCGCGGCGGCACCGGCTTGATGGGCGAGGCGGGGCCGGAGGCGATCATGCCGCTTGCGCGCGGTCCCGACGGCAAGCTCGGCGTGCGCGCCGACGCCGGGCGCGCGGTCAGCGTGGTGATGAACATCCAGACCACCGACGCCGAGAGTTTCCGCAAATCCCAAAGCCAGATCGCCGCCCAGATGGCGCGCGCGATGACACGCGGCCAACGCAACAGGTGAGGTAATCCCATGAGTTTCCACGATATTCGTTTCCCCGCCGCGCTGTCCTTCGGGTCTACCGGCGGCCCCGAGCGACGCACCGAGATTGTCACCCTCGCCAATGGCTACGAGGAGCGCAACGCCCCGTGGTCCCAATCCCGCCGGCGCTATGATGCGGGGGTTTCGATGCGCTCTCTCGACGATATCGCGTCGCTTCTGGCGTTTTTCGAGGCGCGGCAGGGGCAGCTCTACGGGTTTCGCTGGAAGGATTGGTCGGATTACAAATCCTGCCTGCCGGGGGAGGATATTTCCTATACCGATCAACTTCTTGCCCGTGGTGACGGGGTGACGGCGACGTTCCAGCTGGCCAAGACCTACCGTTCGGGCCTCGAACACGCGCGCCGGGTCATCACGCGGCCGGTCGCGGGCACCGTGCGGATCGGCGTCAACGGGACGGAACTGCGCGAGGGCGTACATTTCACACTGGACACCACAACCGGATCAATCGTTCTGGCAGAGGTCCCGACGCCGGAGGCCGAAGTCACCGCAGGCTTTGAATTCGACGTGCCGGTGCGCTTTGACACGGACCGGATCGCGACCTCCGTCGCCTCGTTCCAGGCGGGCGAGATGCCGAGCGTCCCGGTGGTGGAGCTTCGGGTCTGATGGCGTTCAACGGCGCATTGGCGGCGCATCTCGCCACGGGGACCACCACGACCTGTCACGCCTGGGCGATCACGCGGGGCGATGGCACAGTGCTGGGCTTCACCGATCACGACCGGGATCTGACCTTCGACGGCATGACTTTTCGCGCCGGCACCGGGCTGTCCGCGATGGCATTGCAGCAGGGCACCGGGCTGGCGGTCGACAACTCTGAGGCGATTGGCGCGCTCAGCGATGCGGCGATCCGCGAGGCCGACATCGACGCGGGCCGCTTTGACGGGGCCGCCGTGTCGGCCTGGGTGGTGAACTGGGCGGAGGTCGCGGCGCGGCAGGTGATCTTTCGCGGCACCATCGGGGAAATCCGGCGTGCGGGCGGGGCCTTTAGCGCGGAATTACGCGGGCTGGCCGAGGCGCTGAATCAGCCGATGGGCCGGGTCTACCAACCGGGCTGCGGCGCGGTGCTGGGCGATGCGGCCTGCGGCGTCGATCTGGGCGCGGCGGGCTATCACGTCGAGACCACGGTGGAGGGTTTGGGCGATACGCTGCGTCTGCCTGCCTTGCCGGACTTTGAACCCGGCTGGTTCACGCGCGGCAGATTGATTGTTCTGGATGGTGAGGCCGAAGGGCTGGTGGGTGAGGTCAAGCGCGATCGGACCACCGAGACGACCCGCGAGATCACCCTCTGGCAAGGCCTGCGCGCACCTCTAGCCATCGGCGACCGGCTGCGCCTTGTCGCGGGCTGTGACAAGCGGATGGACACCTGCCGCTACAAATTCAACAACCTGCTGAACTTTCAAGGGTTTCCCGACATTCCGGGAGAGGATTGGATGACCGCCTATCCCGCCACCAGCGGCCAGACCACGGGGGGCAGCCGGCGATGAATCGATACGTTCAGGCGGCGCGCGGCTGGATCGGCACGCCCTATCTGCACCAAGCCTCGCATCGCGGTGTGGGCACCGATTGCCTGGGCCTGCTGCGCGGTATCTGGCGCGAGGTTCTGGGGGCGGAGCCGGAGGCGATCCCGCCCTATTCCCGCGACTGGTCCGAACCCTCTGGCGAGGAACGCCTGTGGCGCGCCGCGCGGCGTCACCTTTGCCCCAGTCGGATTGAGGCGGCGGGCGATGTGGTGCTGTTCCGCATGCGCGCCGGGGCGGTCGCGAAACATCTCGGCATTCAGGCCCGGACCGGCGCGCAGGCCAGTTTCATTCATGCCTACAGCGGGCACGGCGTTGTCGAAAGCCCGCTCTCCACCCCTTGGCGACGCCGCATCGTGGCGCGTTTCACATTTCCGGAGGTTTGATCCATGGCGACGCTACTTCTTTCGGCGGCGGGGGCCGCGTTCGGCGGATATATGGGCGGTACGGTGCTGGGCCTGTCGTCCGTGGTAGCGGGGCGCTTTGTGGGGGCGCTGGCCGGGCGCGCCATCGACCAGCGGCTGCTGGGACAGGGGGCCGAGCCGGTCGAAACGGGCCGGGTCGAGCGTCTGCGCCTGATGGGCGCGGGCGAGGGCGATCCGCTGGCCCGCGTGCATGGCCGTGTGCGCATCGCCGGGCAGGTGATCTGGGCCACCCGGTTCGAAGAAGTCGTGACCCAGACCGGCGGCGGCGGCAAGGGCGCGCCGCAGCCCATGGTGCGGCGTTATTCCTACCGCGTCTCGCTGGCGATCGCGCTTTGCGAGGGCGAGATTTCGGGCATCGGGCGCATCTGGGCGGACGGGGCAGAGATCGCCTCCACCGATCTGTCGATGCAAGTCTACACCGGGTCCGACGACCAGCTTCCCGATCCCAAGATGGAGGCGGTCGAGGGCGCCGGCGCGGTTCCCGCCTATCGCGGCACGGCCTATGTGGTGATCGAGGATCTGGCGCTGGAGCCATGGGGCAACCGGGTGCCGCAGTTCTCCTTCGAGGTCATCCGCCCGGCCCCGGTTGAGGTCGCCCCCGATGATCCCGCGCACGCGATCCGCGCGGTCGCGATGATGCCGGGCAGCGGGGAATATGCGCTGGCGAGCACGCCGGTCAGCTATGACCTCGGGGCGGGTAACGTGCGGATGGCAAACGTCAATTCGCCCTCGGGCAAGGCCGATTTCCCGACCGCGCTGGATCAGATGCAGGCGGAACTGCCGGGCTGCGATCACGTCTCCCTCATCGTCAGTTGGTTCGGGGACGACCTGCGCTGCGGGACATGTTCGATCCGTCCGCTGGCCGAATCCGCCGCGCCGGAGGCCAGCATGCCGTGGCACGTCGCCGGGGTGTCGCGCGCGACCGCCGGTCTGGTCGCCAAGGACGACGAAGGCCGCGCGATTTATGGCGGCACCCCCGCCGATGCTTCGGTGATCGAGGCGATTGGCGAGATGTCGGCGCGCGGTCAAAAGGTGATGTTCTACCCATTCATCCTGATGGATCAGCCCGAGGGGAACGCGCTGCCCGATCCGTGGTCCGGCGGTGTGGGCCAAGCTGCATTGCCGTGGCGCGGACGCATCACCACCTCGCGCGCGCCGGGGATTGCAGGTTCGCCCGACGCAACGGCGGCGGCGGGGGCAGAGGTCGCGGCGTTCTTTGGCACCGCCTCGGCCAGTGATTTCAACGTCTCGCCGGGGCATGTCGTCTATTCCGGCCCGGCCGAGTGGTCCTACAGACGGTTCATTCTGCATCAGGCGGCCTTGTGTGTGGCCGCCGGCGGGGTGGAGTCCTTTTGCATCGGCTCCGAAATGCGCGCGCTGACGCAGATCCGCGACGACATGGGCTTTCCCGCCGTGGCGGCGCTGCGCGCATTGGCGGGGGAGGTCCGCGCGATCCTCGGGGCTGAGACGAAGATCGGCTATGCGGCGGATTGGTCGGAATATTTCGGCTATCAGCCGGAGGGGAGCGGGGATCGCTACTTTCACCTCGATCCCCTCTGGGCGGATGCTGAGATCGACTTTGTCGGGATCGACAATTACATGCCGCTCTCGGATTGGCGGGAGGGGGATGATCACGCCGACGCCGCCCATGGGTCGATCTACGATCTCAACTATCTCAAGGGCAATATCGAGGGCGGCGAGAGGTATGACTGGTATTACCATTCGGACGCCGCGCGCCGCGCGCAAATCCGCACGCCGATCACCGATGGCGCGCATGATGAGCCGTGGATCTGGCGCAACAAGGACATTCGGGGCTGGTGGCAGAACGTCCATTACGAACGCATCGGCGGGGTGCGCCAATCCGATCCGACCGCGTGGGAGCCGCAGTCCAAACCCGTCTGGTTCACCGAATTGGGCTGCGCGGCGGTGGACAAGGCGACCAATCAGCCGAACAAGTTTCTCGACCCCAAATCCTCGGAATCCGCGCTGCCGCATTTTTCGACCGGGCGGCGCGACGATCTGATCGCGATGCAGTATCTGCGCGCGATGCTCTCCTATTGGGGTGAGGCCGCGCATAACCCCGTCTCGGCGGTCTATGGCGCACCGATGCTGGATATGTCGCGCGCCCATGTCTGGGCCTGGGACGCGCGGCCCTATCCGTGGTTTCCGAACGCGCAGGAGACCTGGTCGGACGGGGCCAATCATGCGCGTGGACACTGGATCACCGGGCGCGCCTCGGCCCGGTCGCTGGCCAGCGTGGTGCGCGAGATCTGCCTGCGCGCCGGGGTCGATACCATCGACACCGAGGGGCTGCGCGGCGTCGTCTGGGGCTATGAGGAGCCGTTGGGCGGGACCGCGCGCGCCGCCCTGCAACCCCTGATGCTGCGCTTTGGCTTTGACGCGGTGGATCGCGAGGGCGTGCTGACCTTTGCGATGCGGGACGGCGGCGTCGATGCGGTGCTGTCGCGCGATCATCTCGCGGTCAGCAGGGAGCTTGACGCGACCTTGGAGGAGAGCCGCGCCAGCGAGGCGGAGAAGGCGGGCCGGATCCGCTTGCGCTTTGTTCAGGCGGGCGGGGATTTCGACATGGTCGCCGAAGAGGCTGGCCTGCCACATCAGGACAGCGACACCGTCGCCGCGCAGGAGCTGCGCCTGTCGATGCTGCGCGGCGAGGGGCGACAGGTCGCCGAACGCTGGCTGGCCGAGGCGCAGGTCGCGCGCGACACAGCACGCTTTGCCCTGCCGCCGTCGCAGGCCGCGCTCGGGGCCGGGGACGTGGTGCAGATCGGTGAGGGGGTGGCGCGCTACCGCATCGACCGGGTGGATCGCGGCGCGGTGCAGATCGTCGATGCGGTGCGTGTTGAGGCTGAAACCTATCGCCCCGTCGACATGGTCGAAACCACCGCGCGGCAGGCACAGTTTGTGCCACCCGTGCCGGTGTTTCCGCTGTTCCTCGACCTGCCACTGATGCGGGGCGACGAGGTGGCGCATGCGCCGCACCTCGCCGTCACCGCGCAGCCCTGGCCGGGGACCGTGGGGGTCTATAGCTCCGGCGAGGATGCGGATTATGCGCTGGACCGGGTGATCGACCAGCGCGCGGTGATCGGGGTGACGACCGCGCCCTTGGTTTCCGCGCCGTCGGGCCGTTTTGACCGGGGGGAGCCCTTGGCCGTGCGTCTGACCAGCGGCACGCTCGAGTCGATCAGCGACGCCGGGCTGCTTGCGGGCAAGAACCTGATGGCAATCGGCGACGGCACGCCGGGAGGATGGGAGCTGTTCCAGTTCCGCGACGCGGTACCGGGCGGGCAGGGCGTCTACCTGCTGAGCCACCGTTTGCGCGGTCAACTCGGCACCGATGCGACGATGCCCGAGGTCTGGCCGGCGGGGTCCTATGTCGTGCTGATGAACGGCGCGCCGCAACAGATCGGCCTGACCCCGGCGCAGCGCGGCCACCAGCGCCATTTCCGCATCGGACCGGCGCGGCGCAGCTATTCCGATGCCTCCTACCGCCATGAAAGCCACGCCTTCGACGGGATCGGCTTGCGCCCGCTGTCGCCGGTGCATCTGCGCGCCGAGCCCGAGGGTGCGGACCTTGCGATCAGCTGGATCCGGCGCACGCGGATCGGCGGGGATAATTGGGACGCGCTCGACGTCCCCCTGGGCGAAGAGCGCGAATCCTACCTTTTGCGCATCATGCAAGGGGTTCAAATCAAACGGGAAATCATGCTCGATCAGCCCGGATGGACCTATACGGGCGCGGATCAGCAGACGGACGGAGCGCTGGCGGGCAAGCATCTGGAGGTTGCGCAGATCTCGGCGATCTTTGGACCCGGCGCATGGGCAAGGCTGGCGTTTTAGGCATTCCGATCCGCAACCTTGCCCATCACATCATTGCGTTTTAAGCCCGCTCCTCTATCTGCTAAGGTACGGCAGAGCCAAAAGAGGACGACCACATGCCCATCACCCGCGCGAAAGTATCCTCGGTCGATCCGGTCTGGGAGCGTATGACACAGGAAGCGGAGCAGGCGATCCGCGACGAACCTCTCTTGGGCGGGCAGATCCACTCGGCCTTGCTGCATCACCCTTCGATAGAGAACGCGCTGGCCTATCGCATCGCGATGAAGCTGGCGAATTCCGAGATGTCCGAGCAATTGCTGCGCGAAATCTGTGACGAGGCCTACCGCGCCGATCCGTCACTGGCCGATGCGGCGCGCGCCGATATCGTCGCCACCTATGAGCGTGACCCGGCCTGCCACCGATTTATCCAGCCTCTGCTCTATTTCAAGGGCTATCAGGCGGTGCAGTCCTACCGTGTCGCGCATTGGCTGTGGACGCAGGGGCGGCGCGATCTGTCGTACTTTTTCCAGATGCGCTGTTCCGAGGTCTACGGAATCGACATCCACCCCGCCGCACGGATCGGGCGCGGCATCATGATCGACCACGCCCATTCCATTGTCATCGGTGAGACGGCTGTGGTGGGCAACAACGTCTCGATGCTGCATTCCGTCACTCTGGGCGGCACCGGCAAGGAGGACGACGACCGTCACCCCAAGATCGGGGACGGCGTGCTGATCGGGGCCGGAGCCAAGGTGCTGGGCAATATCGCCGTCGGGCATTGCTCGCGCATCGCCGCCGGATCGGTTGTTCTGCATGACGTGCCGCCCTGCAAGACCGTCGCCGGGATCCCGGCGAGGATCGTCGGTGAGGCGGGTTGCGATCAGCCCTCGATGTCGATGAACCACCTCTTTGGCGGGGACGTGCCGCCCGCGTCGTAATTGTGGTTATGCGGGTGCATTTGCGCGGCGCGAGCGGTTGAAATCGCGGCTGTGTCCCTGCGAGGGCATGGCCGGTTTCGGGGCTGATATCTTCGTAAGCCAAAGGCGCGACAGGTCGGGAGGGGTCTGCCGACCGGAGCGTGAGCCCCGTCACAAATCGTTATCAAGCTGATAGATGACCGGACCCTGCTTTGCGCTCCGGACCTCGGCCATGGTCGGGGCAGTCCTACCGCCCCGACCAATCGTGATCATTCGGTGACAGAGACCTGGACCATGCGGTCCGGCGTGCCGGAGACCGTGCCGCTTTGGCCTTGGCCGCGCTTGATTTCGTCAACGATTGCCATGCCTTCGGTCACTTCGCCGACGACCGTGTACTGACCGTTCAGAAACGGGCCGGGGGCGAACATGATAAAGAACTGGCTGTTGGCGGAATTTGGGTTCTGCGAACGGGCCATGCCGACGACACCCCGTTCGAAAGGTTTGTCCGAGAACTCTGCCGGAATGTCGGCCATGTCCGAACCGCCGGTGCCGGCGCGGCGCATGTCGCCGCCCTCGACACGGGCGAATTGCACGTCGCCGGTCTGGGCCATGAAGCCGTCGATCACGCGGTGAAAGTAGACGCCGTCATAGGACCCTGACGACGCGATTTCGGTGATCTGCGCGACATGCTTGGGCGCGACATCCTCGAAGAGGTCGATGTGGATCGTGCCGTTGGCCTGGCCCGCGATCTCGATGTCGAGACCGGTGGCAAGCGCCGGTGCGGCGAGGGTGGAGAGTGCCAGAGCGGCGAGAAGATTACGCATCCGCCGCCACCTTGACCGAGATCATGCGGTCGGGATTCGCGGGCGGCTCGCCGCGGGTGATGGCGTCGACATGCTCCATCCCCTCGATGACGCGGCCATAGACCGTGTACTGACCGTTGAGGAAGTTGTTGTCGGAAAAGTTGATGAAAAACTGCGAGTTGGCGGAATCGGGATTCTGCGAACGTGCCGCGCCGAGGGTGCCGCGATCATGCGGCAGCTTGGAAAATTCCGCCGGCAGGTCGGGCTTGTCCGAGGCGCCGGTGCCGGCCATGCGCGCGTTGTAATCCTGTTCCATGTTGCCGTGCTGCACGTCGCCGGTCTGAGCCATGAAACCGTCGATCACCCGGTGGAAGGCAACGTTGTCATAGGCACCGGCGCGGGCCAGTTCCTTCATCCGTTCGGCATGCTTGGGGGCGACGTCGGCCAGAAGCTCGATCGTGACGGTGCCGTCCTTGAGTTGCATCAGGATAGTGTTTTCGGGGTCTTTGATGTCGGCCATTTTGGTCCTCGTCCATTGGGTTTGGGGGCAGGTTTAAGCGGGGTTCGCGCGAATGAAAAGCGATTGGCACCAGACACCCCCTGACAAGCAGAAGAACGCGGGTCGGCCTGCCGCTGGCCCGGCACGGCGAAAAACCCTGCAAAGAGAGAGCGCTACCACGGTTGACGCCCTTCGCGGTGCACGCGACAAGGCGGCCAAGAGCGCGCCCGGCGGGCAGCAGCCGCGCCGATCTGGCCGGTTTCACCGACCCCGGGGCGACCGACAAAGGCCTCGGATCGACAGGCCGGATGGCGCGGCGCGCGACGAAAAAGCCCTTTGGGCAGGCAATTGGGCAGGGAAAGAACGCATGCAATTCAATACCATCGACGACATGGATCTGGAGGGCAAGCGCGTCCTGCTGCGGGTGGACATCAATGTGCCGCTGGATCATGGCCGGGTGACGGATGCGACACGGATCGAACGGATCGTGCCCAGCGTGCATGATATTCTGGCCAAGGGCGGGCGACCCGTTCTGATCGCGCATATGGGTCGGCCCAAGGGGCGGACCGTGCTGGATATGTCGCTGCGCCAGGTCTTGGCGACCCTGCGCGAAAAACTGGGGCGCAGCGTCGCCTTTATCGAAACGCTCGACGGGGCGGAGGCACCGACCGAAGAGCAGCTCTCTGCCGATGTGATCCTCTTGGAAAACATCCGTTTTCATCCCGGTGAGGAAAAGAACGATTCCGAATTCGCCCAGCGGCTGGCGGGGTTGGGCGATGTCTTCTGCAACGATGCCTTTTCCGCGGCGCATCGCGCGCATGCCTCGACCGAAGGAGTCGCGCATCTCATGCCCGCCTTTGCGGGGCGCCTGATGCAGGCCGAGCTTGAGGCGCTGGAGGCCGCGCTTGGTCACCCGCAGCGCCCGGTGGTTGCCGTGGTCGGGGGCGCCAAGGTGTCGAGCAAGCTGGACCTTCTGGGCAACCTCGTCGCCAAGGTCGATCATCTGGTGATCGGGGGCGGCATGGCCAATACCTTTCTCGCCGCGCAAGGCCTCGCGGTGGGGAAATCCCTGTGCGAGCATGAACTGGCCGAGACCGCGCGCGACATCATAGGCAAGGCCGGGGCGGCGGGTTGCGAGATCGTGCTGCCCGAGGATGTCGTTGTCGCGCGGGAGTTCAAGGCCGGCGCGCAGAGCGAGATCGTCGCCGCAGCCGATTGCCCATCGGATGCGATGATCCTCGACGCCGGGCCGAAGGCCGTGGCGCGGATCGGCGCGGTGCTGGAGGGGGCCAAGACGCTGATCTGGAACGGCCCGCTCGGCGCCTTTGAAATTCCGCCGTTTGATCGCGCGACCAACGCCGCGGCGGCCTACGCGGCAGAGCTGACGCTTGCGGGTCATCTGACCTCGGTCGCCGGGGGCGGGGACACGGTCGCGGCGCTGAACGGCGCAGGCGCGGCGGATGAGTTCACCTATATCTCGACCGCGGGCGGGGCGTTTCTGGAATGGATGGAGGGCAAGGACTTGCCCGGTGTCGCCGCCTTGTCGCGCTGATCGGGGCAAGAAGGTCGCGCGGCGGGGCGATCAAGGCCCCCGGCGCGCCAAGGGTCTGGTCAGCGAGGGCCATGCGTCCTAAAACAAACGCAAGGGTTGCAGAGGCGACCGGGGACATTTGAGAAACGGATTTCGACATGAGCAAAGACCAGCAGACACGCCAGATCGCGGACGGACAGGGTTTTATCGCCGCACTTGACCAGTCGGGCGGCTCCACCCCCAAGGCGCTGCGCCTTTATGGTATTGAAGAGGATGCCTATTCCTCGGAAGCTGAAATGTACGGGCTGATCCACGACATGCGCGCGCGGATCATCAAATCGCCCGCCTTCAACGGTGAAAAGGTGGTCGGCGCGATCCTGTTCGAACGTACCATGGACGGTGAGATCGACGGCACCCCGACCGCGCGCTACCTGTGGGACAAATGCGGGGTCGTGCCCTTTCTCAAGGTCGACAAGGGGCTGGCGGATCCCGAGGACGGCGCCAAGGTGATGAAGCCGATGCCCGACCTCGACGCGCTGTTGAAAAAGGCCGTCTCGCACGGGATTTACGGCACCAAGATGCGGTCGGTCATCGACGCGGCCAACCCGGCGGGCGTTCGGGCCGTGGTGGCGCAGCAATTCGAGGTGGCGCGCCAGATTCTCGGCCATGGGCTGGTGCCGATCATCGAACCCGAGGTGACGATTTCCATCGCCGACAAGGCCGAAGCCGAGGACCTGCTGCTGGAGGCGATCCGCGCGGAACTGGACGCGCTGGAGCCGGGGCAGGAGGTCATGCTGAAGCTGACCCTGCCGGAAAACGACAACCAATACAAAGCCTTGGTTGATCATCCCCGCGTCATCAAGGTGGTTGCCCTCTCGGGGGGGTACCCCCGTGACGAGGCCAACGCGCGTCTGTCGCGGCAAAGCGGCATGATTGCCAGTTTTTCGCGCGCACTGACCGAGGGGCTGTCGGCCCAGCAGTCGGACGATGAATTTGACGCGGTGCTGGCGGAAACCGTTGCCCAGATTCACCGGGCTTCTGTCTCGGGCTGAGACCACTGTCGGGATTCCGTGCGGAGCAGGTCCGGGTCCGGCTGATTTGTGAGCCGGCTTCGAGGTGAGGGGCCGTCTGTCCGTGTGTGCGCCGGCGATCAACGCAGTAATTGCAGGGGGCGGAGTGCACCGGGCCTGGAGGGACGCGGCGAGTCAGTCACGATTGCGTCGTTCATCCAGGCGGCTTTGTGCCTGTTTTGCCATACCTCGGCAGAACCGGGCGACATCCGCATGAAAGGGGATTCCCAAGCGATTCCAGCTATGTCATGGTCCACTTTAATGCCCGTCAGAGGCATGATGAGGACAAGATGAGCAATTTGGGACGTCCCGCCTTTTCGGGTCTAATCTACTTCGCAGCCGTTTTTTGTGCTGGCCTGTACTTCACCTTTTCCGCCGTGCAGGGGGATATGGGGTTGTTTCGCCGTGCTGAAATTCAGGCGGACCGCGACGCGCTGTCGGTGCAACTGGCTGCGCTGGACAAGGAGTTGGCGCAGATGGAAAATCTGACGCGGCGTCTGTCGGACGACTACCTTGACCTTGACCTTCTGGATCAGCAGGCACGCGATGTTCTGGGCGTCATGCGCGCTGACGAGATTGTGGTGCGCTGAACGGTTCAGCCAGTCTGCGACAGGCGCACGGGGCTTCCCTTGGCGCGGATCAGAATCCCCTTGGCCTCAAGATCGAGTTGCACGCTTTTCAGCCACCATCCCGCCGTCGCGCCACCGGGAAAGAGGGCTTGATCCAGATAGGGGTCCAGCGCCTCGCGCAGACGTTTTACCGTAATCGGCTGTTCAGCCTGCGCGTCTTTCATGCCTTTCAGCAAAGCTTCGCGCATCGCGGTGTATTTCGCCGCGTCCACCCGCGTCGTGCGGCCGGGCGTGTTGACATTCTGCACCTCGATCTTGTCACTCATGAGCTATGTCCGGACGTGCCGGTCCCTGTCGTTGGTCAGATCTCCAGCAGACAGGAAGTTCGCGCCGAGGTCAAATTCACACTCGCAAGAGATCGTGAAATGTTTTAAGATATAGTTCAACGTTAAACTATCGGATGGGAGGAGGCACCACATGGCGACCCGCAAATCCGCTGCCCAGGATAAGGCTGCAGGCAAAGCGTCCGGCAGCGCATCGGCAGACGAGTTGAAATCCTATTACCGCGACATGCTTTTGATCCGCCGGTTTGAAGAAAAGGCCGGCCAGCTTTACGGCATGGGTTTGATCGGGGGGTTCTGTCACCTCTACATCGGACAGGAAGCCGTCGTCGTCGGGCTGGAAGCGGCGGCGGAAGAGGGCGACAAGCGTGTCACCTCCTACCGCGATCACGGGCATATGCTGGCCTGTGGCATGGACCCCGATGGAGTTATGGCCGAGTTGACCGGGCGCGAGGGCGGCTATTCCAAGGGCAAGGGCGGCTCCATGCACATGTTCTCCAAGGAGAAGCATTTTTATGGTGGCCATGGCATTGTCGGGGCGCAGGTTCCGATTGGCGCAGGTCTGGCCTTTGCCGACAAGTACCTCGACAATAATCGCGTGACCTTCACCTATTTTGGTGACGGCGCGGCGAACCAGGGCCAGGTCTACGAGACCTTCAACATGGCCGCGCTGTGGAAACTGCCGGTGATCTTTGTGATCGAGAACAATCAATATGCCATGGGGACCGCGCAGGTGCGCTCGACCTCCAGCGCCGATCTTTACAAGCGCGGTGAGGCCTTTGGCATCCCCGGTGAACTGGTCGACGGAATGGACGTTCTGGCCGTCAAGGAAGCCGGCGAAAAGGCCGTGGCGCACTGCCGCTCGGGCAAGGGGCCCTATATCCTTGAGGTCAAGACCTACCGTTATCGCGGCCATTCCATGTCGGACCCGGCGAAATACCGGACCCGCGAGGAGGTGCAGAAGATGCGCGAAGAGAAGGACGCCATCGAACGGGTGCGCGTGATGCTGCTGGATGGCAAGCACGCCTCCGAAGACGATCTGAAGGCCATCGACAAGGAGATCAAGGACGTGGTCTCCAAATCCGCAGATTTCGCAAAGGACAGCCCGGAGCCGGACCCGAGCGAACTGTGGACCGATATCTACGCCAGGGATTCACCGCAGGGTGCCGCGTTGGAAACCGGGGACGCCTGAGGTGACGACCGTACATCTGGAATTCCAGGTCAGCGATCTAAAGGCCGGCATGGCGTTTTACGGCGATCTGCTGGGCTGGACGTTCGCGCGGATGGGCGACATGGATTATTACCTGATCTCGGGTGACGGGATCGGGGAGGGCCAGCCGGTTTCGGGCGGGTTGCTGCCGCGCAACGGGCCGGTGCCAGAGGCGGGCACCCCGCCACGCGGCGCGATGGCGACCTTTCCGGTCAAGGACGTGAATGCGGCCTATGCTCGCGCGCTCGACCTCGGCGGGGCCGAGGCGATGCCGCCAACCGATTTTCCCGGCGTGGGCCGGGTCTGTGTATGCGAAGACGGACATGGGAACATCTTCGGGATGATCCAGCCGCCGAAGGAGATGATGTGACATGCCAACCGAAGTATTGATGCCCGCGCTGTCCCCGACGATGGAGGAAGGGACGCTTGCGAAATGGCTGGTGAAGGAGGGGGACACGGTGTCCTCGGGCGACATCCTGGCCGAGATCGAGACGGACAAGGCGACGATGGAATTCGAGGCCGTGGAGGAGGGCGTGATCGGCAAGCTGCTCATCTCCGAAGGCTCCGAAGGGGTCAAGGTCAACACCCCGATCGCCGTGATGCTGGAAGAGGGCGAGAGCGCGGAGGATATTGCGAAGAGCGGCTCTGACGAGGCAGCAGAGGCGGAAGACGCGGGCTCAAAGAGCGGCTCTGAGGAGAAGACAGCGGAGAGCGGCAAGACCTCCGACAAGGCGCCGGCCAAGGCGAAATCCAAAGGAGATGCGAAGGAAGAGGATGATATTCCCAAACCCGATCAGACCCCGGATTGGCCCGATGGCACCAAGATGCGCACCCAGACGGTTCGCGAGGCCCTGCGCGACGCAATGGCCGAGGAAATGCGGCGCGACCCTAACGTCTACCTGATGGGCGAAGAGGTCGCGGAATATCAGGGGGCCTACAAGATCTCGCAGGGTCTGCTCGACGAATTCGGCGGCAAGCGCGTCATCGACACGCCGATCACCGAGCATGGCTTTACCGGGATCGCGGTCGGGGCGGCCTTTGGCGGGTTGCGCCCGATTGTGGAGTTCATGACCTTCAACTTTGCCATGCAGGCGATCGACCAAATCGTAAATTCTGCGGCCAAGACGCTCTATATGTCCGGCGGGCAGATGGGCGCGCCGATGGTGTTTCGTGGTCCCAACGGTGCGGCGGCGCGTGTCGGTGCGCAGCATAGCCAGGATTACGCCGCGTGGTATGCCCATATTCCGGGCCTCAAGGTGGTGCAGCCCTATTCGGCGGCGGATGCCAAGGGTCTGTTGAAGACGGCCATTCGCGACCCCAATCCGGTGATCTTCCTCGAAAATGAGATCATGTACGGCAAATCCTTTGACGTGCCCGTGCTGGAGGATTTTACCGTCCCCTTCGGCAAGGCGAAGATCTGGCGCGAGGGCAGCGACGTCACCATCGTCAGCTGGGGCATCGGCATGACCTATGCGCTGGAGGCGGCGGATCGTCTGGCCGAGGATGGCATCGAGGCGGAGGTGATCGACCTGCGCACCCTGCGCCCGATCGACTACGACACGGTGCTCGCCAGTGTGCAAAAGACCAACCGCTGCGTGACGGTCGAGGAAGGCTTCCCCGTCGCGTCCATCGGCAACCATCTGTCGGCGGTGATCATGACGCGGGCGTTTGATTATCTCGACGCGCCGGTGCTGAACTGCACGGGCAAGGACGTCCCCATGCCCTATGCGGCGAACCTGGAAAAGCTGGCCTTGCTGAACGCCGACGAGGTCGTCGAGGCCGTTCACAAAGTCACCTACCGCTGAGGAGGATACGCGATGCCAACGGAAATCCTGATGCCCGCGCTCTCCCCGACGATGGAGGAAGGGACGCTGGCGAAATGGTTGGTCAAGGAGGGGGACACCGTGTCCTCAGGCGACTTGCTGGCCGAGATCGAGACCGACAAGGCGACGATGGAATTTGAGGCCGTCGATGAAGGCGTGATCGGCAAGCTGCTCGTCTCCGAAGGCTCCGAAGGGGTCAAGGTGAACACCGCCATCGCCGTCCTGCTGGAAGAGGGCGAGAGTGCGGAGGATATCGGGTCGGCGTCTGAAGAGGCGCCCTCGGCTGGGTCTGATGAGACGTCTGGCGAGACGTCGGATGACACGTCGAGCGATGCATCGGACGACGCAGGCGACACGACGTCGAAGCCCGACGCAGAGAAGGCGACCAGAAACGCCACCTCTACCACCAAGGCCCCCGCAGCCCCGAAATCTAGCGACGGAGAGCGCATCTTTGCCTCGCCCCTCGCACGGCGGATCGCGGCGGACAAGGGGCTGGACCTGACGCAGATCGAAGGCTCCGGCCCGCATGGACGCATCGTCAAGGCGGATGTGGAGAATGCCAAAGCCGGTGCCGGCACGTCGGCGAGCGAGGTGGCTGCACCTTCCGGTGGCGCAGCCAAGGGCGAGGCGGCCAAGGCCACCATGCCCGCCGGTCTGTCCTCGGATGCCGTTCTCAAGATGTATTCGGACCGCGAGTTCGAAGAGGTCAAGCTCGACGGGATGCGCAAGACCATCGCCGCCCGCCTGACCGAAGCCAAGCAGACCATCCCGCATTTCTACCTGCGCCGGGATATCAGGCTCGACGCGTTGATGGCCTTCCGATCCGAGTTGAACAAGCAGTTGGCGCCGCGCGGCATCAAGCTGTCGGTCAATGATTTCATCATCAAGGCCTCGGCATTGGCGCTGCAACAGGTGCCCGATGCGAACGCGGTCTGGGCCGGGGATCGTATCCTCAAGCTCACGCCGTCGGATGTCGCCGTCGCCGTCGCGATCGAGGGCGGATTGTTCACGCCGGTGCTGCGGGACGCGGATCAAAAATCGCTCTCTGCACTCTCGGGCGAAATGAAAGACCTCGCGGGGCGGGCGCGCAATCGCAAGCTGGCACCGCATGAATATCAGGGCGGGGCTTTCGCGGTCTCCAACCTCGGGATGTTCGGGATCGACAATTTCGACGCCGTGATCAACCCGCCGCACGGGGCCATACTGGCCGTGGGGGCCGGGGTGAAGAAACCGGTCGTCGGCGCGGATGGCGGGATCGAGATCGCCACCGTCATGTCTGTCACCCTGTCGGTGGATCACCGGGTGATCGACGGCGCGCTTGGCGCGGAGCTGTTGCAAAAGATCGTCGAAGGGCTGGAAAACCCGATGGCGATGCTCGCCTGAGGTCGGCGCACGCGGCCTGATGAGGGTGCGCGTCTCTACCTGAGGTTGCGAGATTTGGGAAAGGCCGGGACAGGGCGCCCGGCCTTTTTTCATGCGCATCGCCCTTGGCAGAATGAGCCTGCGCAACCAATAACCTGTTCGTGAGAGCGGCTTGATTAGGCGCTCGGGTGAAACCGGTGCAGACTGCGGCGCAAAGCTGGGGAGGATCGGATGCGCCAAGTTACGCTGCACGTCTTGCATGGGAATGAGCGGGTCGCGGCCCGAGGGCGAGGCCTCGCGTCGCCCCGTAGGGGCAGGCTTCGTCGCCTGGCGGCTCTGGCTGCCACTATAACGACCCTCTCAACGGCCAGCGCCATGGCAGACCCCGCGTTCTGGAAGAGCGAATGGCCCGAGACGGATTTCTCGAAAACCACACTGGAGAGCTGGTCGGACGTGATGTCCGGCGGGCCCGGCAAGGACGGTATCCCGGCGCTCTCCGATCCCGAGATGCTGCCGGTCGCCAAGGCCCGCCTGCCAGAGCGGGAACCGGTGCTGACCGTCGCGCTCGACGGGGCCCCGGCGCGGGCCTACCCCTTGCGCTACATGACCTGGCACGAGATCGTCAACGACCGCATCGGGGGCCGCCCGGTGGCCGTGACCTTCTGCCCCCTGTGCAATTCCGCCATCGCCTTTGATCCGCGCGTCGGCGGGCGTGTGCTGACCTTTGGCGTGACCGGAAAACTGCGCCATTCCGACATGGTGATGTATGACCGCGAGACGCAAAGCTGGTGGCAACAGGCCCTCGGTACCGCGATTGTGGGGGAGTTGACGGGCACGAAATTGCAGGCGCTGCCCTCGTGGATGGAGAGTTTTGCGCAGTTCCGCGCCGCGCATCCCGGTGGTCTGGTGATGGCCGAGCCGCGTGGCAACCGACCCTATGGGCAGAACCCCTATGCGGGGTATGATTCCGCCGCGAAGCCGTTCCTCTACTCCGGTGCGCCGCCGCCGCATGGCGTGCCGGCATTGGCCCGCGTAGTGCGGGTCGGGGACCGCGCATGGCCCCTGCCGCGCCTCGCCAAGGCGGGTCGGATCGAAGAGGCCGGGCTGGTGCTGACGTGGCAGGCGGGTCAGGCCTCCGCTCTCGACAGTCGCGAGATGGCGGCGGGGCGCGATGTCGGGTCGGTTCGGGTGCGCGACGGGCAGGGGCGCGACGTGGTGCATGATGTGCTCTTTGCCTTTGCCTTCGATGCGTTCTGGCCCGACGGGACTTGGATGATCGGGGGGTGATCGGGCGTAAAACGGGCGTCGATCAGCGGTCATCGGAGGAACCGAGCCGGAGACCACGGTGCAGGCGCGACAAAACCGCTTAACAAACCCGGCGCGGCGCGCTATGCCTTGGACATGACGCGCCGCCAGATCATTATCTGCTGCATTACCGCCTGCTGAGACAACTCGCAGGCCGCTTCTTCGTTTCCAATTCCCGACGATCTTGCTAAGCCGCCTGCGGACCAACCGCGAGGGACCGAGATGGTCGAGATACGCCTGACGAACTCCAAGACCCGCCGCAAGGAGGTCTTGGCCCCGATCGATCCCGCAGACGTGCGGATGTATGTCTGCGGCCCAACGGTCTATGACCGCGCGCACCTTGGCAACGCGCGCCCGGTGGTGGTGTTCGATGTGCTGAACCGGCTGCTGCGGCACGTCTACGGGGAGGGCGCCGTGACCTATGTGCGCAATTTCACCGATGTGGATGACAAGATCAACGCCCGCGCGGCGCGCGATGGGCGCACGATCCGCGAGATCACGGACGAGACGATCGGCTGGTACCACGAGGACATGAAAGCGCTCGGGGCACTGCGGCCGACCAAGGAGCCGCGCGCGACGGAATATATCGAGCAGATGGTGGAGATGATCGATGAGCTTGGCGCGCGTGGCCATGCCTATGCGGCTGAGGGGCACGTGCTCTTCTCTGTTGACAGCTATGCGGATTACGGTGCGCTGTCGGGCCGGACCGTGGAGGACATGATCGCTGGCGCGCGAGTCGAGGTCGCCCCCTACAAGCGTAACCCGATGGATTTCGTCCTGTGGAAGCCCTCGGAGCCGGATTTGCCGGGTTGGGACGGGCCGATGATCGGGGGCGAGCGGCTGGGTCGTGGGCGCCCCGGTTGGCATATCGAGTGTTCTGCGATGGCCAAAGCCCTGCTTGACGACAAGTTTGACATTCACGCGGGCGGTATCGACCTGACGTTCCCACACCACGAGAACGAGATCGCGCAAAGCTGCTGCGCCAACGGCACCGAGGAAATGGCCCGCTTCTGGCTGCACAACGAGATGCTGCAGGTCGAGGGCAAGAAGATGTCCAAATCGCTGGGCAATTTCTTTACCGTGCGGGATTTGCTGGATCAGGGGGTGCCGGGCGAGGTGATCCGGTTCGTCTTCCTCGGCACGCATTACCGCAAGCCGATGGACTGGACGGAGAAGAAGCGGGATGAGGCGGAGGCCACCTTGCGCGGCTGGCGCGAGGTGACTGCTGGCGCGACCCCGGAGCCGAACCCGCACTCCGACGTGATGACGTGCCTTGCCGACGATCTGAACACCTCGGGCGCGATTGCCAGCCTGCACCGGCAATACGCGAATGTCCGCAAGGGTGCGTTGCGCCCCGGTCGGTTCTTGTGGAGCGCGCAACTGCTGGGATTGCTCACGCCAGACCTGGGCGGCTGGGACGCCACGGCGAGCGTCGACCTCACCACCTATTCCGACGCCTTGGCCGCCGCCCGCGCCGAGGCAATGGCCAGCAAGGATTTCTCCCGTGTCGATACGCTCAAGACCGCCTTGACGGCGGCGGGGGTCGAGGTGCGTATGTCCAAGGAGGGGATCGAATTGATCCCCGGTCCGGACTTCGATGCAGACAAACTGGAGTTCGTGTCGTGAGCGGGTCGTCGCGACATGCGGGGACGAGGGGGGGATATGTCCAGGGGGCGCTGTTCCAGACCCCAGGATATTTCCGGCAAGACAGATGCGGGATGGTCCGGCGATGACCCTGGAGCGCCTGTACCTCTACGACACCACCCTGCGCGACGGGCAGCAGACGCAGGGCGTGCAGTTCTCGGCGCCGGAGAAGCATCAGATTTGCGCAATGCTCGACACGCTCGGCGTGGATTACATCGAGGGCGGCTGGCCCGGGGCGAACCCGACCGACAGCGCGTTTTTTGACGAGGCGCCGCAGACGCGGGCGCGGATGACGGCCTTTGGGATGACCAAACGCTCGGGGCGCTCGGCGGAAAATGACGACGTCTTGGCGGCGGTGATGAACGCGGGGACGCAGAGCGTATGCCTCGTCGGCAAGACGCATGATTTCCACGTGCGCACCGCGCTTGAGATCCCGCTGGAGGAGAACGTCGAGAACATTCGCGCCTCGGTCGCGCATCTGGTGGCGCAGGGGCGCGAGGCGTTGTTCGATGCGGAGCATTTCTTTGACGGATTTAAGGCCAATCCCACCTATGCGCTGGAGTGTCTGCGCGCGGCGCGTGACGCCGGGGCGCGCTGGATTGTGCTTTGCGATACCAACGGGGGCACGCTGCCGTCGGAGATTTCGCAGATCGTCCGGTCTGTCATTGACGCGGGTTTGCCGGGTGAGCGCCTTGGCATCCACACGCATAACGACACGGCCAATGCGGTGGCGGGCTCGCTGGCGGCGGTCGATGCCGGGGTGCGCCAGATACAGGGGACGCTCAACGGGCTGGGGGAGCGGTGCGGCAATGCCAACCTGATCACCCTGATCGCGGTGCTGATGCTGAAGGAACCCTATCGCAGCCGCTACGAGACCGGGGTGAGCGAGGCGGCCTTGACCGGGCTGACCCAAGTGTCGCGCCAATTGGACGACATCCTCAATCGTGTGCCACTGCGGCAGGCAGCTTTTGTCGGCGCTTCGGCCTTTGCGCACAAGGCAGGATTGCATGCGAGCGCGATCCTCAAGGACCCGAGCACATACGAACATATTGACCCGGCTGTGGTCGGCAACGCCCGCGTTATCCCGATGTCGAACCAGGCGGGACAGTCAAACCTGCGTCGTCGTCTGGCCGATGCCGGGCTGGTGGTGGAGGCCGGGGATCCGGCGCTCGCACGTATCCTCGACGAGGTGAAGGCCCGCGAAGATCGCGGCTATACCTACGATTCCGCGCAGGCATCCTTCGAGGTGCTGGCGCGGCAGGTTCTGGGCCGGATGCCGGAGTTTTTCGAGGTGGAGCGGTATCGCGTCTCGGTTGAGCGGCGTCGGAACAGATACGACCACACAATCACGCTTTCCGAGGCGGTTGTCGTGGTGAAGGTGGATGGGGAGAAGCGCCTTTCAGTGTCGGAAAGCCTTGACGAAAGCGGCCACGATCGCGGCCCCGTCAACGCGTTGGCAACCGCGCTGGCAAAGGACCTCGGGCAATATCAGGACGCGATTGATGACATGCACCTGGTTGATTTCAAGGTGCGAATTACCCAAGGCGGGACGGAAGCCGTAACTCGCGTCATCATAGACAGTGAGGATCGCAGCGGACGGCGCTGGTCCACCGTGGGCGTGTCGCCCAACATCGTGGATGCCTCCTTTGAGGCGCTGCTGGATGCAATCAACTGGAAGTTGTTGCGCGAAACCAAGAGGGACACGCACAGGAGTGGCATGCAGGCGGAAGGCCAGACAGAATGATCGGTAAGATATTTGTCGGGCTGGCGCTGTTGGCAGGGATCCCCCTGGTGATCGCGCTGGGCCTCATTGTCAGTCAATGGCCACGCGGTGCGGTGGCGGATAGTCCGGGGGGCCTGGATTTCTCTGCGCAATTGGCAGGGGGAGCGGAGCCGTTGCCGGCGTCTTCTGTCACCATGTCGGACGCCACCCATGCGCGTGTTCGTCACCTTGGTGCGACCACCGCCGATGCGCCGCTGGTTGTCCTGGTGCATGGCTCTGGCTGGGATGGCGGGCAGTTCGATGCGCTCGCCTTTGGGTTGAGCCGCGTCGGCGATGTGCTGGTGCCCGACTTGCGGGGCCACGGGGCGACGCCGGACCGGCGTGGCGATGTCGATTACCTCGGGCAATTCGAAGATGATCTCGCCGATCTGATCGAGCAGTACAAACGCGAGGACAAACAGGATGTTATCCTGCTCGGCCATTCTTCTGGTGGAGGGTTGGTGATCCGGTTTGCCAACGGTCCTCACGGGTCGATGATGGATCGGGCGGTGCTGCTGGCGCCCTTTGTGCAGTATGACGCGCCGATGCAGCGTCCGGGTTCGGGGGGATGGGCGCGAGCGCTGACGCGGCGAATCGTCGGTCTGTCGATGCTGAACAGCGTCGGGATTCACGCGCTGGATCATCTGACAGTGATCGAGTTCGCCATGCCCGAGACCGTTTTGCAGGGATCGGAAGGTCACCGCGCCACGACGGCCTATAGCTGGCGTCTGAACCAGAGCTTTTCACCGCGTCGGGACTGGCGGGCCGAAGTCGCCGCGCTGCCGCCCTTTTTGCTGGTGGCGGGAACGCGGGACGAGGCTTTTGTGGCGGAGGCATATGAGCCCCATTTCTCGCCCCTGACG
>Ga0209345_10000164_pt1 | contig 92766 bp, 83 predicted proteins | sample Cruoilmetagenom7_FD_187294 | JGI IMG/M metagenome (GOLD analysis project Ga0209345, IMG submission 187294) | Oil polluted marine microbial communities from Coal Oil Point, Santa Barbara, California, USA - Sample 7 (SPAdes) (version 2) | ecosystem: Environmental > Aquatic > Marine > Oil seeps ... | reverse complement strand
TTCTGCGCGAGGGGTTTGTGAATAAAAAACCGGGGACCCTGCTCAAATCTTTTCAGCACCAAGTGGGTATTGTGCAGCCTGCTGTGTTCATGCGCCGCCGTGTGTTTGAAGAACTCGGCGGGCCTTCAGAAGACTATGAATATTGGATCCGTATGGCCGAGGCCCAGTTTAAATGGGTATATATTGACGAGGTGTTGGTGAATCATCGGTGGTGGGATGGCACGAAGCCCGACAGCGACCGTGACGACAGTTTGGTTGATAATTTACCGGTCTGCGCAAAGTATTTTGGCTATATCCATCACGGGCTTCATCTCGCCGGGAGCGATGCTGCCAACGGGATTTTGGTCTACCCCGATCCCTTGTCTGTCATCGCGGTTTCGATGGAAAAAGGCGAGGACGGGTTGGAAGCGCTCAAGGATTGGCAATTCAAGGCCAACGCGCAATTGGCCCTCTTTCGCAAAACGCGCGACAAGCTGAAAATTGTTGAAGATAGCCACGCGGCCCCAGCGGCAGTGCGGGCTGTGGCACCGGAAATATTGGGACAAGACCTTCGCGAAGATAACCCGCTGTTTTATGCGCTGGCCCGCCTGCTGTTTTCCAGAGACCCGCTGGCAGGGCGGCTTTTGGCGGAGCTGCGCTGCTCAAGCGTGGCCCCAAGCAAAGACTATGGCGATATCGATATTGCCGCGGCTGTGACCCATGCGCAAAACGGTAAATCTACGGCTCCTCGGGCATTGCCTGTAGGGTCAACAGCACTGTTGCAAGAGCAAGTGATTCAATTACAGGCCACCGCTGAAACCTATTACCACGACGCAGAACAAATGCGCCGCGATGGTGCGGGGGGCGATGATGTTGGCAATCGTTACCTAGAAGCACAGATCAACGCCCTTCAGCTTGAGATTGAGCATATCTACAACTCGAATTCATACCGGATCACCAAGCCAATGCGCGATTTTCGCCGCTGGGTTGGAGCGAAAAGAGCGAGGTGACGGACATGGGAAATACATTTGATCATGTGCTGCACATTGGGGCTGGCCTTTGCGCACAGCTGCCAGAATACCTTGCGGCGGGTGCCCGTTCGATCACCCTGTTTGAGCCAGACCCGGAAACAGCGGCATTGCTGCGGGCGCAAACCGCGCAAACCCCAGAAGTACTGGTGGTCGAGGCTGCCGTCAGCGTCAATACCGAGCCGCAGCAATTATACCGGTTCAGTTTTGCTGATCTGAACAGCCTACGCGCACCGACCGGGTTGAACAGGCTTTTCCCATCGCTTGAATTGCTTGGAGCAGACCCGGTGCGGGTGCAAAACCCTGTCGAGTTGGTGCAGGGCTTACAACTATCTGAAACCGGAACTCATATGTTGGTTCTGGATGCTTCTGGTGAAGCATTTTCTATCTTGAGTGCCTTGGACGAGGCTGGGCTTTTATCGCAGTTTCGGCATTTGCAGATCAACGAAGGGCGTGATGTGCTTTATGAGGGGGCCACCCCGCTGGTTGAAATCGGTGCTTGGCTTGAGAGCTGTTATTTCAGCAAAAACATACAGTGGGACAACTCTGATACGGAGCGCCCAGTTCTGTCTGTGACCTATAACGATTTATGCGCGGCGTTGGCAGATCTGGCGGCGACCCAAGCGCAAGCTGAGGCGCTGCAACAAGCCTTAACGACCAAAACCAGCGCCTATGATGCACAGTCCAAAGTGCTGGAGACCCAGCAACAAAGCTCGGCTCAAAAGTTGGAAGCCATGGAGAAAGCAATAACAGATCGAATTGGCGAGCGCGATACTCTTCAAGATCAGCTGGAAGTTGCAGAGTACAATCTTTCAATGAGTCTGCGGATGCAAGCGTTGCGAGAATCAGATTTGCAAGACCTCCAGCAGCGCTATAAGGGCCTGTTGCTAGATAAAGAAGCTCAAGGGGAGTTGCTAGGACGGTTAACCGCCAGTTTAAACAACGCCGCAATTTACCTTGAGGATATGGAAGCAGTTCCAGAGCGACGACTTGCTGCTGATACTACAGACCTAAAAGCAAAACCAATGGCGAACTGTGATGACTAAAACGCAAGCATGGGAAGGGTTTTGCAGTGAAATACGGCGGGCTCAGGATATTCTGGCAGCACAAATGAATACCGGTGCCACCGACGCGGCACATCAAGAAGTGCTGGCCAGTGCTCTGCCCAATCTGTTGGAGCAATGCCGCAGAATCACCCTAAACTCCCCCCGTCCGATGCGCAGTATCCATCACTTTGCCAGTACCGGTGGCACTCTGATCTGCCGTTGCCTTGCCGCTATGCCAAACACCCAATTGCTGAGCGAAGTTGACCCGCTGAGCACCTTTGGCCCGCGCCCAACTTTCGTTCCGACCGACCTGATCGGATTGGCCCAGCATGGATCGCGTCCGCCACAACAAGATGTGCTGGTGGATATCTTTTTGGCGGGGCTGCGGGTGTTGTCGGATGAAGCACACTACCGCGGTTTAGACATGATCTTGCGTGACCACACGCACAGCCATTTCTGTATCAAAGACGCAGTGCCTGAACGACCCAGTTTGCGCGATATGCTAATGCCACACTATGCGCTGCTATCACTGGTCAGCGTCCGGCACCCTCTGGCTTCTTATCTTAGCGTGCAAAAACTGGGTTGGGTGCAGATTATCCCCGACACTCTGGAAGAATACGCCCAACGCTATCTGGCTTTTCTGGACCGCTACGACGGGGTTCAGATTGTGCGCTATGAAAATTTTGTCGCCGATCCTGAGACAGAAATCCAGCGCATGTGCGAGGTTCTTGATCTGCAGTATCATCCGGATTTCCGGCAGGTTTTTGAAGCTTTCAGCCTCTCGGGTGACAGCGGGCGCAGCGGAGGTGATATTGCACCACGTCCCTACCGGGCCATACCCGAAAAGATCAAAGCAGAGCTTGAAAACAGCCCCTCTTACGAGGCCCTTTGCACACGGTTGGAGTATGATCCGGTTCTAAGTTAGCGAGAAATGGCAACTGGTTGGCCTATAAACAACAACACCCCCCATAGGTAATGCCACATAAAATTGCCCGAGTTGCCGGCCACCGATTTCCACCCAGCAAGCACCACTCGCGCTGTTTGGCTGAAATTCTTCAACGTTGCCGCGATAAAGGGCCGCAAACGCTTACTTTACCGGGTGATGCAGAAACTCGGGCACCCGCAAAAAGTTTTATCACCGGCAAACAACGATCCTATTTTGCGACCAAACGCGAGATTGCGCCTAGCATCGAGTACCGGTCGCACAAGGGCCGGAATAACCGCGTCGAAAACAGCCATCCGCCATTTCGAAAACAGGAAAGGGGGATGCAGGAGTATAGATCGCCAGAAAATCCGCAGCTATTTAAGTCATTCCACTCTGCTAACCGAAATTTCTTCTCCGTTCCAGCCCACCGTTGCTCCGCCTTAACTATTCGATATCATTGCCTTGAGGCATTTGGTGTCTGGAATTCATCTGTTTGCTCAGCTTCAGGAATGGCACTTGAGCACGTTCAGGGTTCACGAGGTAATGTGACAATACCGATCACGTTTTTGGGAAAGTGACTCCCTTTGAAATACGTCGTCATGGTTGTCGATTCACCTGCAAAATCAAAGGATAGTATCAACAATAATTCAGCCCTCCCAGCCAACAGTCATAGCTTTGCGCCAGTACCCTGAGTTTACCCTGCTTTCCCGACACCTCAAAAAATTCATTTGCATTGAGGCAGATATTGCCGAATGATGAAGGCCTAATTTAACCCTACAAATTTCGAGGTGCCGATGAATTATCTAAAGAGTGCTGCGTATTCCTCTATGTCAATCCTGGCGCTGGCCACGACCTTTTTAGGTGTCCCAGACAAGGCGGCGGCGGGGCCCAATCCGTATATCGGAGATATCATGGCGGTCGGCGAAAACTTCTGTCCACGTAGCTGGACCGAGGCCGCTGGGCAGCTATTGCCTATCTCGAGCAACACCGCGCTGTTTTCGCTGCTTGGCACAACCTATGGCGGCGACGGGCGTACCACATTTGGTCTGCCTGACCTGCGTGGTCGGCGCGCTATGGGACAAGGCAACGGACCAGGCCTGACGCAGCGCCGGGAGGGCCAGAAGTTCGGGGCCGAGGCGCATACCCTTACCGCCGCCCAGATGCCGAGCCACAGCCATACGGTCAACGCCAACAATCTGGATGGCGACAAACCCGGCCCGGGTGGCAAAATTCTAGCGGCAGCCCCTCCGGGCGGCACTGGATCAGAGACGATCTATTCAGATCAGGGTCCCTCAGTCCAGATGTCGCCGCAGATGATCGCGGATTCGGGTGGAAGCCAGCCGCTTGATGTCGTGGACCCCTATTTGGTGATGCGATATTGTATCGCGTTGCAAGGGATTTACCCGTCTCGGCCCTGATCGGCTCGCGCCGCCAGTCTTGCATCAAGGGGATCCGATCTGCCGCCAAGCAGAGACGTATCTGATCCAGATTACAGAAATAGGAGAGATCGATGACATATTTGAAAAAGGCGACCGTTTCCGCCGTTTGCGCACTGACCCTGTCGGTTGGGTTGGCAAGTGCCCCCAACAGGGCAGCGGCCGATTCAGACCCGTACCTCGGGGACATCATGATTGTGGGATTCAACTTCTGCCCGCGTAATTGGGCCGAGGCCGACGGGCAGCTTCTGCCAATCAACACAAACCAAGCGTTGTTTTCACTGCTTGGCACACAGTTTGGCGGTGACGGGCGCACTACCTTTGGCCTACCTGACCTACGCGGGCGGGTCACCATGGGGCAAGGCAGCGGGCCCGGTTTGACACCGCGCACCGCTGGCCAGAAGAGCGGCAGTGAGGCCAAAACCATGACCATAGGCACCATGCCCAGCCACAGCCACGCGGTCAACGCAAACAATCTGGATGGTGACAAACCCGGTCCGGGTGGCAAACTTTTGGCGGCGGCACCCACCGGTGGCACAGGCAATGAGACCATCTATTCGCTAGGTGCCCCGAACGTGACAATGGCAGCGGGGATGATTGGGAACACCGGCGGAAGCGGTGGTATCAACACGCAGGACCCCTATTTGTCGCTGCTTCATTGCATTGCGTTACAGGGCGTTTTTCCGTCTCGGAACTGACGTGTACACTTGTTTTCACAAAAAGCTGACCCGCCTGAGCGCGGAGAGGCATTTGAACCGCTTTACGAGATTTTGGAGACTTAGAATGACATTTCTTAAAAAAACGACCAACTTCGCTCTTCCGGCACTGGCATTGGCCGTTGCCAGCATGGTCGCACCGGATCGGGCCCAAGCTGGTAGCAACCCTTACGTCGGCGAGATCGCAGCAACGGGCGTTACCGGCTTCTGCCCGCGTAACTGGGCCAGCGCCGATGGGCAGCTTATGTCGATCGCGAGCAACAATGCACTGTTTTCACTGCTTGGCACAACCTATGGCGGAGATGGACGTACCACTTTTGGCTTACCTGACCTGCGCGGTCGAACCCCGATCGGGGAAGGCAGCGGGCCGGGCCTATCGTCGCGCTCATGGGGACAGAAGGGTGGACTCGAGCTAACCGCTCTAGAAACAGGCCAGTTGGCCAGCCACAACCATGCGGTCAACGCCAACAATCTGGACGGTGACAAACCTGGCCCGGGCGGTAAAATTCTGGCCGCAGCCCCGCCAAGCGGCACTGGCACGGAAACAATCTATTCCAATCAGGCCCCCACAACCCAGATGTCGCAACAGATGATCGCGCCCACCGGATCGGGTGCCACTATAAGCGTGTTGGATCCGACGCAGGTCGTCCGGTATTGCATCGCGCTGTTCGGTATTTACCCGTCCCGCAACTAAGCAAAACCAACGGGGCAGCCGATTTTGGCGGCGGCCCCATCGGGTAACTCGAGTTGAGCGTCCTCAACCATCGTGACCGGCAGGACCTTTGGGTGTAAAAGTGCGCCGTCAATTCGGCCCTTGCCGAAGGTGATCACTGCGTATCCCGTTGCCTGAAAGATTAGCTGGTCACAACCGCCTGCAGATCAAAGATCGGTAACAGCACGGCCAGCACGATCACCAAAACGAACGCCCCAACAAGCAGCATCAACATGGGTTCCAGAAGGGCCGCAATGCGCTTGCGTTCGGTACTCAACCCGTTTTCAACCAGAACTGCGCTGCGTTCTGTCATGTGCGCCAACCGCACGGAGGCCTCGCCCGCGCTGATCAATTGTCGTGCGATAGGGGGAATGATCGAGAGTTTTTCAAGGGCGTTGGACAATGTTTCGCCCTGACGGATCGCGGTTGAGACCGCTTCGGCCTGGGTCTTGAATTGCGCCACGGTCAACACCTCAGAGGCGTTCTCAACAGCTGAAAGCACCGCGTGCCGACTGCTGAGGACAAGGGCCAGAGTGCGCAGATATTGCACAGCGGCCGAAAGACGGATGAAGCGGCCGACCAAAGGGATGCGCAAAAAGAATGTATCGCGCAGCGCGCGTAGCGTTGACAGCGTATTGAACGCAATGATCAGCCCCAAGAGCAGTAAAAATAGCCCGCCCAGCAAGAGCAGATTGTCCTGTATCCAGTTGCTGATCGCCAGCACGTTTTGGGTGATTGTGGGCAAGGGCCGGCCAGACAATTCAAACATCGCCACGATCTCTGGAGCCACGTTGACCATCAATATCGCACAAACCAAAAGCGATACGGCCGCGACGAATGCCGGGTAGATCAAAGCGCTGACAATCTGTGCGCGATCTGTTCCGCGGGTTTCGAGATGATCGGCCAACCCTTCAAATACGGAGGAAAGATCACCCGCCGTTTCGCCCGCGCGCACCGATGCAAGGTAATAGGGCGGGAAGCCGCCTCTACTTTGCGTCAGCGCTTCGGACAAGGATGCGCCGTCCATCAGTGCCGCTCGCACACTTGCAGCAACAGTATCAAGGGCGGTGTGTCCACCCTGCCGGACGGCTTCGAGGGCTGCTTCGGCTGGCAGTTCAGCGCTGAGGAGAACCGCCATTTGTCGCGTGAAAACCGCCTGCAAGTCTGGCGTCAACCGCGCCTTTCGGGTCCCGCCAATCTGGCCAAATGCACCCGTGCGGCGGTCATTTAAAGCCAGTTCCGAGACAAAAAGCCCCTTTTTCTGGAGCAGACTGGAGGCGTGGCTTTCGGTTTCTGCGATGATGGTGCCGCTGCGCTTTTTACCGGCGTCGGTAAAGGCAATATAGCCATAGGCATTCATGCAACGTCCCCGACGACGCGCAGGATCTCGGCCAATGTGGTGCGTCCGGTGGTTACTTCTGCCAATCCTTGCCCGATCAATGTTTCACTGTCATCCAGTGCAAGCTCAGACAGCTCACTTTCGCTGGCACCTCTATCTATCGCGCTGCGCAATCCGGCCCCAATTTCGATCATTTCGAAAATACCGATGCGGCCCGAATACCCAGTGTTGTTGCAGTCATCACAACCCACGGCATCAAACATCTGCTCTGGGACCTTTAAACTGTGGCGAACAAAATGCGCCGTTTCTGATGGCCTTGGTGCGCGCGGGCTGCGGCACTGCGGACACAGACGGCGCAGCAAGCGTTGCGCGATAACGCCGCGCAAGGTGGCCGCAATCAGGAAATTATCCACCCCCAGATCGCGTAGACGAACCACGGCACCAACAGACCCGTTTGCGTGGAGGGACGAGAACACCAGATGCCCTGTCAACGCGGCCTGTGTTGCCACGCTCGCCGTTTCACCATCCCGTATTTCGCCAACCAGGATAACATCGGGATCTTGGCGCAAAGTGGCGCGCAATCCGGCGGCAAATGTCATACCAATCTCAGCGTTGATCTGCGACTGGCTAATCCTTGGCAGGTCATATTCAATGGGGTCCTCGACCGTCACGATATTACGTTCATCGCGATTGGCCAACTGAAGCAGGGAATAAAGTGTCGTCGTCTTGCCGGCACCGGTTGGGCCTGTCGCAAGGATAACCCCATTGGGCATAGCTGACATGCGTTCCAAGAGGTCGATCTGTGCGGGCGATAGCCCCAACGCATCTAGGGGCATAAGACCGGCCGAACGGTCCAAGATGCGCAACACGACACGTTCACCGTAGTTGCCAGGCAAAGAGGATACCCGTGTGTCGATCATCCGACCGCCCAAAGACAGCGGGATGCGGCCATCCTGCGGCAACCGGTTTTCTGCGATATCCAGCCCCGCCATGACTTTGAGACGGGAAACGACACGCTTAACTGGCACATCAGAGCGTACCATGACGGGTTGCAAAAACCCGTCCACCCGTTGACGGACCCGCAAACCACCCTCGAAGGGTTCGATATGCAAGTCCGAGGCACCAGCCTGCACGGCGCGACGCAACAGTTGATTGACAAGCTGGATCACAGGCGCTTCGACTACGTCCTCAAGTAGATCGCGTTGTCGGGTGTCGGTGCTGGTGTCTTCCAGATCAAATAGAACGCCGTCCGTCTCAGCCTCGTCTTCGCCTGTTTGATAGGCTTGCGCCAGCGTCCGTTCGAACCCTGCCTCATCTTCCAGCGTGACAGGGGGGGCGTCATGCGCATCCACCCGCCGCTGCGCTTCGCGCAGACCTGTCGCAGTATATGCCGGGCCAAGAATCAGGTGTCCAGCATCGAGTACGACCTGTTGGTCGCGCGCGAAGGCAAACGGCAGCTTAGTTGCTGTCGAAACGGAGCCTGCTTGGGAGCGGCGGGAAGTTTCGTTGTTGGGCAATTTCATCCACAAATCCGGCGTCAAATGGTTGATTCAAATCGGCCCCGTCAAATGGCAACCCGACCTGATTGGTGCGCGGGTAAGTTTGGTCATTCGGCGGCGAAATGGCAAGGCTTGCGGCCTTGGCTTCGCGCGCGAGTTGCCGAGTGAGAAGACGTGCCTCACTTTCGGAATTCACCACACGGGGTCGCAACAAGATTAAGAGTACGCGCTGATTCTTGGTTGAGTTCTTGCCGCGAAACAGCCCGCCAAACAACGGAATCTTGCTCAGCCCCGGCACGGCGTGAGAAACAGAACCTGATCCATTTTCGAGCAAACCACCAAGCATGATAACATTGCCATCGCGCACTAATACGGTGGTCGAAAGGGCCCGCCGCGCAGTGATTTCCCCACCCGCAGAGGATGTCGCGTTGGTCAGGCTCGACACTTCTTGTTTGATCGCGATCCTGACGGTTTGATCTGCGTTGATCTGGGGCGTGACATTCAGGGTCAGGCCCACATCCTGTCGCTCAATGGTCTGGAATGGATTTTCTGGCTGAGCGCCTTCACCCGTGGAAGTGAACGAGCCTGTTACGAAAGGCACGTTTTGGGCGACAACAATCTCGGCTTCTTGATTGTTCAGGGTCATGATCGAAGGTGTGCTCAACAGTCGTGTTGAATTGTTGGACGCGATTGCGCTGATCAAACCGACAAGGCCCCTGTCGCGTGTTCCTGCACCTACGGCCAATGTCCCGCCTGAACCAGGCGAGATGGTTTCTCCTCTTACGATGGAAGAGACGAGGTTGGTGAGGCTGGGCCGCCCTTCAAGCGCGAATTGGGCACCTCCGACAATGGCATCGTTCAAGACGGCACCAAATTGGGCAGAAAGGTCGGCGAACCCGTCGACAGACATCTCAAAAATTACGGCTTCCACCAATACCTGGGAAGGGCGACGATCGAGGAACTGGATCATCTCCACGATATCACGCAGGCGTTCTTGGGGTGCTGTGATCAACAGTGTGTTGGTTTGTGTTTCAGCCACGATCCGAATGTTGGATTGCTGGCCGGTGTCGTCTTGGGTCTGGTTGGTGATGGCGCGCAACACCACATCAGCAAGGGTGGTTGCATCGGCATAGTTCAATTCCATTGCGTGGGACGTGATATTATTGCGCTGGGTGTCGAGACGTGCAGCGAGGGTGCGCAGCTGACGGCGCATATCCTCGGGGCCTGTCACCACAAGGGCGTTTGAACGTTGGTCGACGGAAACAGCAGCACCGGGTGGAATAATTTCCATTGATTGAATCACGTCAAGCACTTCGGACGCATTGGCATTACGCAAGCGGATCATTTCGATGGGCCGTTCGCTAGGCCTGTCGAGCCGCTCAATCAGATCTGCGATACGTGCGTGGTTCTTGCCTCGATCCGATAAGATCAACAGGTTTGAGCGCGGCACCGGTGTGATCACGGCTTCGGCGGGCAAAAGGGGGCGCACCACTTCGATGATTTCGTTCAACGGAACGTTGCGGACCTCGATCACCCGGGTTTGAAAGTCGCCACGGCCACCCGAAGGTGCGCCAGAGGACAATTCGCGTGCGACATTCATTGGTACAATTCTATCTGCCCCGTTTCCGGTAACAATGGTCAGACGGTTCAGTTCTAGAACATTGAGGAAGACATCATAAAGATCGGCGGGACTCAGTTGTTTGGGGGCCAAAACGGTCACCGTGCCGCGCACGGCGGGATCAATGACAAAACCGCGACCTGTGGCCTCTGAAACGATCTCAACAAAACTGCGTAGATCAGCATCGCGCAGATCAAGTTGAACCTGCGCGTGAACGGGCGTTGCCATGAGGCACGCCATGAAAAATGCCTGTGTCGCCACAAGCACCAAGGCGACGAATGTCGCCCGGGCATGGATGATTGCGGTCATAACCTGCTCTGCCATTTTTTGTTTTTCGAAAACTTTTTTATTGTTATTGGCCAGACCATAACCGATCTTGGACATTATTGCATCCCCAACAATCGAATTTTGAAAACTGTGATCTTCGGGATTCATTCGATAAAACCAAGTAGTTCTGGCTGGTCTGCGCCAACATCAACCCACAGGCCCATTTCATCAATTCGGGCAATAACCATGCCATCGGTCAGGGTATCACCCACCCGCATGATTTGATCTCCGGTCGGGTGTGACACCAACCCCCAGACGGCACTGCCGGCTTGAATCACGCCCTTGAGTTCATATCCAAGTGAACTGAGAGGTGGCTTTGGCGGTGTGGGAGGTTGCTTTTCCTCCTCCTCCACTACTGTTGCAGGAGGAGCTGGGGGCGGTGCAGGTGGTTTAGGTGGTTCAGGTGAACCAAAGAGTGCGGGCCACAAAAGCTCTGTGTCATTCTCATTTGTACCGGCCTCAATTTCAGCGACCGCGCGCGCGACTATGGCAGGTGCTGCCCGCGGCGTAGGTGCTGCCAGCCCAGCAGACAGCTCTAATCCGGCAAGCACAGTGGCCGCCAGCATCAGCAGTGTGAAAAAAGCCGCAATCAAACGCATTCGTATAGCTCTAGCATCAAAAACGCCTTGTTTTGTAGACCAATTGGGCCATTCGTGGTAATCGATAAAGCAATCAATATAACAAAAAGAGCAGCGAATGAAGGCAGTAACCCAAGCACGGGCCATATTTATTGGCCTATCCCTCGTCCTATTGACAAGTTGTACGGAAACCTCAGGTACCGTCCAGCGGGGTTTTGAAGCGCGGTATAACACAGCACGTACTGCTCTTGAGAAGGGAAATTATAAGACTGCGGAGCGGCTTTACGCGCGTATGTTGTCCCAATCTGGGCCCTTGAACGACCGCATTCAGGTAGAATATGCGCATACCATGTTGCGATCAGGCCAATATGAAAAGGCATCTCAGTTAGCAGGCGACGTGGCCAAGAACAATGACGGGTCCACGCGTGCAGCGGCGCTTTCAGTGAAAGGCACGGCGGATCATGAGGTCGCTCTGACACTGTTGCGTAATGGCGACCAAACAAACGGTACTGCACGTCTGCAAGCCGCGCAAAAGGCGCTGAACGAAGTGCTTAAAGCCCATCCCGATTTTGATCCGTTGGGGGCTCTTGCCGGGCGGCAGGCCAGCATTGCGGCACTGCTCAAGACATTAAGCTAAAGCAAAACCGATCCAAATGAATTCATCCGGCACCCGAACGCTCCATAGCCTAAGGTGCATCATTTCGCTTGAGGCATCAATGTGAGTGTGGCCGCGACATTGCCGGATATCTCGGTCGCTTCTAAACGAAACACTGATATGTTGTAGCCCCATGCAGGGTCTAGCCCAGACAGCCAGTCGGCCAGTCGCGTGAAACGGACGTTCTCAAAACGTAATGCGACAACCCCGTCGCTGTCGCTGCTCAATTCGCGGACTGCATCGCGCAGGCCCGCGCTGATCAGGTCCTGTTCAATCTCGCTGGTTCCGACGGCTTGTCGCGATCTGCGCTGGGGCGATTGTTCAAGCACTTTCACCTCGCCAACCCTGTCTTGCACCCATAGGTTCAAGGCCACAGCTTGGGTGCGTTCGGAAAGCGCTGTTTCCCGTGCGCCCTGTAATGGCAGCAACACGCCCAACACAATCCCGGCTGGCAGAACGATCAAAACGAGTAACCCCAAAAGCAGTCGTTCGCGCGGGGCCAACCGCATGAGCATATCAATCAGCCGAGCGCTCATTTGTCTGTCTCGGATCTGGCAGCTATCTGCAATTCGGTGCGCACAGTGCTGGCTGCCTCATTGACCCGCGTATCTATAACGGTGATTTCGAGATCTGCTTCTGACAAAGCTGCCGCCAGCCGTTCCGCAGCGGCAAAATCCGTGACGTGCAGAACCATAGCAAGCGTTTCATCACCAGTATAAATAGCCGCGCGCGTTTCGGCGCCCTGCGACGCAATAATCTTGGCAGCCCGGTTGAAAAGCTGCATTGGGTCTGTGCGGGTTACAGGACCGACCACCTCAGCTTGCATGCGGGCAAGCGCCTGACTGACCTGAATACGCGCATCAAGCACCGGCCCGGTTTTGACGAAATGTTCCTGAACCAATGTGGTTGTATTCGCCGTAATCTCGTTTGTTTCAGTCTTGATCCGGTCTATCACCACCAGTTGAGATGCCGCCCAGAGCCCGGCGGCGATCAATCCAAGAACTAGGGGCCAGCGCCACGGCAGGACCCGCTGCGCAAAAACGGCACGTGCCATCTGAGGATCCTGGCGCAAATCCATCTGCCCCTCACCATGGCCCAACACTTGCGGTTTAGAGAGGCCCAGAGCATCGGCCTGAGTGACATCCGTAATTACAGGGATATTGCGTCCTTCAAACAGCGCTTCAAACTGCCGTTGCGGCGGGCCTATCCGCAACAAAGCCTTGGGCGCTGGATCTGTATCTTGCAGAGCGCGATCCAGCAATGCCAGCGCGGTGTCTATGGGGGCACCAAACCCGTCTTCAGGACCAAGGCGTACAGCGACACCATGCGGGGTTGCGGCAATGCTCCAAAGGGCAGGCGCAGTTGGCAGGGCGAGGTAATCCGGCAACACGGCGCGACATTGCGCACCGGCTCGGTCGCGCCACGCTTCGACCAACGTCCGGTCTGCCACCAGAACCCGCGACCAGCTCTCGCCACTGGTCCGGGTTTGAAACGGCCTCATTTCGGCGGCTTCCACGCCTACGCCAAACTGATCCCTCAGTTGCCGACGCGCCACTTGTTCCCGGTTTTGTCCCCGCAAGCCCTTGGGTAGATCAAGGGCCAGTGCAGGCACATCGCTGCCCGGCACCAGCATGATTTTGCGCGCACCCAAAGCCTGACCTGTCACAGCGTCAGCATGCACGAAATCCGCGCTGATGTCCTGAAACGGATCGGGTAAGGCCACGGGTGTTCCTGCTGTTGTTGGGCGCTAAATGTCCGAACAACCATGCCGTTCTAAATCGGTTTGATCAAGGGTGCTTTCATCAGAACTGTGTCACCCGCCACTCAATTTGGGTGCCCACGGGCGCGGCTTCGCGGCGAAACAGGACACGGCGGCTCGCGTTGCGTTTGTCTAGGGTTGCGACAATGTCAGCGCCAAACCAGTTTGAGCCAACCGAGTATCGCGTCGGATTTACCGCATCAGGGTTATCGGGATCAGTCGAAAGCCCCAGGTCCTCAAAAAAAACATCTAGCGAGGTGTAGGGCTCCTTTTGACGCCGTTGTACAACGTCGTTGAGCCGAGCAATCGAGAGCTGTGGCAACATTGCAACCAACACGTTGAGGTCTGCCGAGTTGACGTTGACCCGACTGTTTGTTGGGAGTGCTGTGGTGTGACGCCGCAGCAAATTAAGGTCCTCGGGTTGAAGTTCGACCAGTGAGGCAAGTTGATCAATGAACAGGATGCCTCCGCCCAATGGTGAAATGGGTGGGGCCAATCCGCTAAAGCCGGCGCGGTTCGGCGGGCCTTGAGGCGACAAAAAAACCACGATTGCGTCACCCTTCTGAGGTGCTATGCCGATCCTGCGCAGCAACACCTGCCACCCCTCAAGCGCAAGTGTGTCGTCTGGGTTAGCAAGCCAGTTGAGGTTAAACAGAGCCTGCTGATCGGTGATCGTGCCAGACACCCGGCCGCGTGCCAAAGGCACATCAATGGCCATCTGCGCCCAAGCGTCGTTTAAGCTGTCTACGGCTCCTTTGTGTAGATCGCGGTCCAGCATGACACGCCCCAATGCCTCGAACGCATCCAACGCATGGGTCAATACGTCAGCCTCTTGTGTTGCAACAAGCCGCACACGCCCGCCTTCCGCGCGGGACAGCAACAACGTGGCCGCCGCCGCCAGCGCCGCAACAATAATCAACGCGTTCACAAGCACAAAGCCCGCTGAGCGATTTGAGGGCGCAGGCGCTTTCATTGGAGCGTTTGGACAAGGCGTAGATCGCCATGTCGCACCGTTTGCAAAGTCACTTCGACCGCTATTGGCAATATGCTAAAACTGGCCGGTGGCGGTGCGCCGATGCTATCTTGATCAAGGCTGACCTCTTGGACGGTAATTTGGCTTCCCGCTGGCGGAGCAGCTCCTGTCACCCATCCGACATCGGGCCAAAATGTACGCAACGTCAGCGCGCGCACGCCGCTAAGTACCGTCATCTCGGCGCTAACTTGGTTTGTCTCTGCGGGTAAAAGCGCAGGCCAGAAACGCCGTATGAGCGTGCCATGGGTGGCGTCAATCGACCATTCCGCGCGGTGCCTGTCGGTATGTGCAGGCGCAAATGTTTTTTGACCGGCAAGTGACAGACCGAGAAGCGTGCCGTTCTGCGACAGATCCACGGCGCGGTGCGGCGCGCCTTGGGGTGGGTAAAACAACATCGGCACCACCGAGGTCAGATCATTTCGCAACAGCGCCACCGCGTTGCCGAGTTCTGCGGTGTCGCTATCAATCTGGGTCAAGCGTTCTGAAATCCGCATCGTCCCGGTCAGGCTTTGTAAGCCCATTATCGCCACCATGGCGAACAGGGCCATCGCGACAACCAATTCGATCAGCGACAGGCCCGTATCGGCAGGATAGAACTGTTTGCGAGTCATAAGCCACCGCCCGGCAGATAGACAACAATCCGAGCCCCGACACCGCGTTCGGATTGAGCCGAGATGGCGACCTGAACCACCCCGCTGACTGTAGGCAAAGTCTCTGTGGTGATGGTAAAATTTTGCCCGCCTAGCGGCATTATATCACTGAGCCCAATTGCACCGCCACCTGGCAGGCGCAATTCTTCCGCCCGGTTGCGTGTTGCGAGTTGCGCCAGCATCCGGTCTTTTGCGCCCCCAATGGCGACCCGCGCTTGATCGGTTGCACGCAACGCCGCGATGCTACCCATGGCCAACACAAACACGGCAATCACCAATTCCAGCAGGGTGATGCCCTGTTCGGATCTGGAACCGCGCGGCGTTATCCTTGATCGCATGACATCCCCGCATTTCCGTCGCTTCGGCAAACAATGCGGTGACTGCCATCTGGCGCAAACGAGAGCGTAAAAGGCGACACGCGGCCATCTGGTAACAGCACGATGTGGGGGCTTTTGTGCCCTTGGCGTGGCGTGGCGAGTTGCAAGGTTACGCCCCCGCGCCAGCGGATTTCAGGTTGGCTCTTGTCCCAGCCATCAACGGTCTCGACAGAGGGTTGAAAACCCTGTGTGGTCACGAACAGACCACGCACCTGACGCCCCTGCATGGCCCGCGCGCGCGCGGTTTGGATGTGCCGTTCAAAACGCTGTAAATCGGTGGTTGCGGCCGACTTTCCGCTGCGTGACGCCACCAGACCAGCCCCGACGGCAAGGACTGACAGGACGGCAACCACCACCATAAGTTCGATTAAAGTAAATCCACCGGTCCTGTCCTCAATGGAACCGGAACCGGCAGGGTTTGAGGTCAATTCTGATCCCATGATCCGATATCGGCGTCCACGCCGCTGCCCCCTGTCGCGCCATCGGCACCATAGGTAAAGACGTCATATTGCCCATGCACACCCGGCGACAGGTACTGATAGGGTTTGCCCCAAGGATCACGCGGCAGACGGTCGATATAGCCGTTGGTCGCATAGTTTGCAGGAGCCGGGTCAGTGGCAGGGCGGTTAACCAATGCGGCCAAGCCCTGATCGGTCGTTGGATAGTTCAGATTGTCCAAGCGGTAGAGTTGAAGGGCGCTGGCGACGGCAGCAATGTCAGATTGCGCCCGAGCGGCGCGTGCCTGATCCGGTCGATCAATCACGCGCGGCACTATAACCAATGCCAGAATAGACAGGATAACGACCACAACCATCAATTCCAACAGCGAGAAACCCGCGTCACGCGGAGTCTCGGGATCATGCTCAACGCGGGTCTTTGTGGGTAGTCTGAAATGCACAATCATTGAATAATCCATATGGCTGCGATTATGATAGCATCACTATATTGAGCTTGTCCATCGCACGATGGCAGGTCAGAAAGACATATGCTTGCCCTAGATATCCCTGCGTTTCTTTTGATTCTGACAAGCCCAGCAATTGGGTCTTTTATTGCAGTTCTGGTAGACCGACTTCCGCGTGGCGAAGATATAGTTCGATCCTCGTCATGCTGTCGAACCTGCGGGACCCGACTTGCTGCATTTGAATTGATCCCGTTCGTTTCCTTTATACTGCAAAAGGGTAGATGCCGTCATTGCGGGGCATCCATTCCACCCTTTGTCTTCTATGTCGAAATCTTAGCTCTTGGCGCTGCGGTCCTGGCGGTCCTGGCGGGGGGCGGACCCGTTGATATGGCGCTTGCGGCCCTTTGGCTTTGGCTTCTTTTGGCGCTGGCGATGACGGATGCTATATGGCTACGACTGCCCGATACATTAACGCTGGCAACTTTTGTCGTGGCGCTGATCATCGCGATGCAGCCTTATGGGATGGGTTTGGGCCTCGCGCTTTGGGGTGCGATATTCGGTGCGGGCAGCTTTTTCATATTGCGCTGGGTCTATGCGATTTTGCGGCGTAGGGTCGGTCTTGGGCTTGGAGATGTGAAACTTATGGCGGGCCTTGGCGCTTTTGTTGGACCGCTCGCGTTGCCGCAACTTGTGCTGATCGCGGCAATTGCCGCTTTGACCGGTGCGTTGCTGACCCGTCGCGAGGCACCGGATGGTCTGAACGCAAGCCGGGCCTTACCCTTTGGCACCGCGCTTTGTTTTTCTGCTGCTCTGATCTGGCTTTGGCGAGCGGCGGCCTAAAACCAAATAAGTCTTGCAGTATGGTGTTGTTTTTGAATTGATACGTAAAACACCCGTCATTTCGGGCAGGATAGAAAGAGATCTATTAACATGTTTGCGAGATATTTGATGCCAGCTGCTGCCCTCTGCATTGCATTAGCAGCACCTCTCACGGCGCAACAGACTGCGCAAACCTTGCCCAGCGAAATCAGAGATGCACTTGGGCGGGGGGACTTTGCGACCGCCCGTGCCGCGCTTGCGCCCATAGCCGAAGAAGATGAAAATGCGCTCGCGCAATTTCACTACGGGACCCTGTTGTTTCAAGGTCAGGGTGGACCAATGGCACAAGCACAAGGCATCGACATGCTGGAAAAAGCTGCGGCACAAGGTCATGCGGCCGCATCGCTATTGTTGGCGCGGGTCTATCTGACAGGGAATACTGCTGGGGCCGCGCGCAACCCTGAACGCGCCGCCGCGCTGCTTTTGGCTGCTGCGGAGCAAGGCAATGGTGAGGCACAATATTACCTTGGTCTTTTGTACCAAAATGGCAGCGGTGTGGAAAAAGACCTTGAACAGGCCTTCACGCTTTTCAAAAGTGCCGCCGAGAATGGCAATCAGGCCTCACAGTATGAATTAAGCAAAGCCTATGCGAATGGCCGCGGCACCGATGTCGACGGCGAGAAAGCACTGCATTGGTTGCGCGCAGCCGCCAATAGCGGCCTAGGTGACGCGCAGTTCTTCCTCGCTGGTGCATTGGACAGTGGCCAAGGCGCGCCTCTCGATAGGGCTGAAGCGCTTGGCTGGTACCGCCGTGCAGCAGAAAACGGCGTACCTATTGCGCAACGTATTTTGGGCAGCAAATATTTGGCGGGCGACGACACCACAGCACCCGATCCGAACGAAGCCCTGCGTTGGCTTACTCTTGCCGCCCAAGCGGGCGATCCAGGCGCAATGCATAACCTTGCTGTCGCCTATGGCGGGGATCACAATATTGCACGCAACGATGCGAAAGCACTGAAATGGTACGCCGCCGGGTCGGAGACAGGGCTGGCACGGTCAACATATGCGCTGGCACAATATTATGAACTTGGTCGCGGACTACCGGTTGATATCAAACAAGCGGCATTGCTTTATCGCGAGGCGTTCGAACAAGGGGATAAACGCGCGGCTTTGCGGTTGGGTTATCTGACCGGACAGGGCGCGCTTGACGCCTATATGCCCCCTCATTTTGGGGTAGACTGGACAGCAGCTGCAGCACGTGAGGGCGATGAAGACGCGAAAAATTGGCTACGCAAGCAGGCCGATGAGGGATTGCGTGCGGCTGAAACAGCTTTTGCTTTGCTGCTGCTGGACGATCCCGCACAAGCCGCCGATGCCGTCCCCTATCTTGAGCGCGCTGCTGAGGCGGGAGAGGTATCGGCACAGTTCGAACTTGGCATGTTATATATGACAGGTCTGGGTGTGTCGCTGGATTATGTCCAAGCCCACACTTGGCTCAACATTGCCGCGACGAGCGGTCATGCAAAAGCTGCTGAAACCCGCGAGGTTTTGGGCAATTTGATGACACCTGATCAAATCAGCGCGGCCCAGACCACGGCGAGGCTCTTTTTCGATACTTCATCGCAACGGCGCACGGAGGACGTGGTAACACCACGTTCTGACCCATGAAAACTTTGGGATATTTCACGGTGGTCGCCATGGTGATTATGGCGCTGGCACAGGCTGGGGCCGCACAGGATTTGACGCGTGTTCCGCTGGAGCAGGTCCAGAAAGGTGCCCAACTTGGATCACCAGTAGCACAGGTCGAATTGGCCAACCGGTATCTAGACGGTAACGGGGTTCTGCAAAACTACGCCAAAGCTGCGCAATGGTATGAAAAAGCTGCGGAACAGGGCGATCCGACTGCTGAAAATGGGTTGGGCAAGCTCTATCATGCTGGGTTTGGGGTAACGCGCGATGTGCCTATGGCGTTGCATTGGCTGTCGCAGGCCGCAAGCGCCGGAACAGCACAATTTTTGTTTGATTACGCCTCTGTCTTGGAAACTCCTGAGGGCGGAGCGGCATTTGCCGAGGCGGCAGAGTATTATCGACGTGCGGCTGAGGCGGGTCATCTCGAAGCCAGTGTGAGCCTCGCGGTTCTGTTTCAGAACGGCACAGGCGTGCCACAGGACCTGGACCAAGCGCGCGTGCTTTATGAGGCGGCGGCGCAGGTGGCTCATCCGCGTGCACTGAACAATCTGGGGCTGCTCTATGTCAGGGGTGACGGCATTGCGCAAAATTACGACCATGCTGCGCAGTTATTCGCTCAGGCCGCCGAACTGGGCTTGTCAGTTGCTATGACCAACCTTGGCGTAATGTACGAAAATGGGTTTGGGGTGCCGCTGGATGAGGAAAAGGCCGCCGCGCTCTATCGATTGGCAAGTTCAGGCAATGCAGATGAAAACGGGCCTTCGTTTTTTTACGACGCCCGCCTTTCACCTTTGGATAGTGGTGCAGAGGCGATGACACAAACGCAGAAGTCGTCAGAGGCTGGCGACCCGGTGGCGCAATTCCAACTGGGATGGGCGCTGGCGACACAAGCAGAGGGTACGTTTCAAAATATGCGTGAAGCTGCACGCCTATTTGCGCAAGCAGCAGACGCAGGCCACGGCCCTGCGATGGCCAACCTCAGCGTGATGTATTTCAAGGGGCAGGGCCTGCCACAGGACTATATGCTAGGGCATATGTGGCTGCTGCTCGCGAATCGTGCAGGCGTTGATACCCAGACAATCAGTGCGGCGTATGGTGCAAAAGTGACGGCTGATCAAGTCAATGCGGCACAAGACCGCGCCCTTCTTTTGTTCAACGCACCGGCCTTACCAGAGTCCAAAACGGACTAAATTCTTGCAAGGTCGGCGGAAATTTGCTAATGTTAACGGATTGTTAATTATTGACCCCCACCCGTTATTTTAGGGGACTGCTTTACAGAGGACCTAAAAATGAAACGTCTAATTACTTCATTTGCGTTTTTAATAGCGTTTGGGGGCGGTGCTGCAATGGCAGTTGAACCCCAGCCCGTTCAGCAAAACAATTCTAACGCGGTCTGGTTCGAGAACTGGATCGGGTTGAGAAATGCAACGATGGCTGTGGCGACCCCAAGTGGCGAGATGATTTCTCTTTATGCGGCGTCGGGCACACCGGTTTTCGAACTAAAGGGCAACGAGGTTCTGGACGGTATCTATCGTTATGAACTGAACGCTGCGACCGAGGAAGAAGTCAAAATCGTGAATAAGATAGATAACGGAAGGGGGGATGCATCCAAAGATACATCCGCAAAACCTTTCTATGTTTCGGGCGCGTTTGTCGTCGAAAGAGGGGTGATCGTTCAGCTTGAAGAGATTGCGGAAGAATAAGAACCAGCTTTTCACCGTCCCTTAGGGGCGAAATTTCTGTTCCAATGGGAGACTGATACATGAAAAAAAATATAAAAACATTCTTACGCAGCACCGCGCTTGGTACGTCGGCATTGTGTCTGGCGAGCGGTATGGCGTTTGCCGATCAGGTATTCCTCGACGATGTAATTGTCGACGGCAGCCTTTGCGTCGGTTTTGACTGTGTGAACGGTGAAAGCTTTGGCTTTGATACGATTCGCATGAAAGAAAACAATATACGGCTGCATTTCCAAGATACGTCTTCTTCGGCGTCCTTTCCAACCGCCGACTGGCGTCTGGTTGCCAATGATTCCTCTAACGGCGGGGCGAATAAATTTGCCCTTGAAGATTCAGATGCCGGCCGACAGACCTTTATTGTTCAACAAGGCGCGCGGGCCAATGCACTCGTCGTGGATAGTCAAGGTGACATTGGTATCGGCACGGGTAACCCGGTTGTTGAAATCCATGCGGTTAGCGGCGATTCGCCGACCATGCGGTTGGAGCAAGACGGCTCATCCGGGTTCACGCCTCAGACATGGGACGTGGCCGGGAACGAGTCTGGCTTTTTCGTCCGTGACGTGACCAATGGTTCACAATTGCCTTTCAGGATTATACCCGGTGCTGATTCTCAATCACTGGTCATTGCTGCAAACGATAATGTTGGGATCGGTGCTGGTACAACACCGGACGCATCCCTCCATGTAAAACGCACTGACGGTACAGGCCAGGTTTTGGTTCAAGATACGGGCGGTTCTGGCCCATTGCAGATGGTCAGACTTGAGAACGACGGTGCCGTTCAGCTTTATATGGACAACACCGCCAACGCGAGTGCGCAATGGATGTTCAGCGCTGGGGCAAGTATGCTTTTGGTGCCCAGTGACAACACCGGCGACGCCGTGTTTGACCTGTCCAATACCGGCAATCTTACGATCGACGGCACGCTGACGCAATCGTCTGACAAGCATCGCAAAATGGCGATCGAACCTGTTGATGCGCGTGAAATCCTTGCCAAGGTGCAGGCGATGCCCGTGGCCGAATGGACGTACAAGCACGATGCAGAAACTGGTATCCGCCACATCGGCCCAATGGCGCAGGATTTCTATGCTGCCTTCGGGACTGGCGCTGATGAAAAAGGCATCTCGTCGCTTGACGGCACAGGTGTTGCATTGGCGGCCATCCAAGCGTTGAGCGCCGAGAACAGCGAGTTGCGTGCGCGTCTGGAAGCGCTTGAAAGTCAGGTTCAGGCCAACTAATCACGCTTTGATAACTAAATAGAACGGGTGCCTTCGGGTGCCCGTTTTTTTATGCAAAAGCATAAAACGTTGCGATAGATGCTTGCAATTCCGCGCACGCATGCCGAATAATCTACAACGATGCGGCATTGTGCTTTTGTTACCTAGACATGCTCAACACTGCCCCCGTATTGGTCGCAAACCATTCTTGGATACCACTGTTTGGAGACATTTACATGGATCGCTTTATCCATAGCCCCTACGAAAAACGGTTCTTTCTTGCGGTGTTGATCGTCGTCATTTTGGCGTATATGTTCTGGACCGGCTCGCGGTATCCCGCTCTCGACGAAAAGGCGATGATGTCCGGCGCGATCCAGCTTGAGGACCCGCTGAGCTTTGAGGCGAAATTTGCCCTGACCGAGGGCATGTCCGTTCTGGAGAGGATATTTTGGACAACCCTGAACTGGATCAACACCAACAAAAAGGGCATGACCTTCGGTATTCTTTTTGCCGCCGCATTTCTGACGATGGTGCCCTTTCTTAAACAGAAAAGCTTTCGTGGCGGGTTTTCGAATTCCTTCCTTGGCATGGTGATTGGCACGCCTCTGGGGGTTTGCGTCAATTGTGCAGCACCCATTGCGCGGGGAATGTATTCATCGGGCATGCGCGCGGAAACAACATTAAGCGCGATGATCGCCTCGCCGACGCTCAACATTGTCGTGGTGACAATGCTGTTCAGCCTTTTGCCCGTCTACATGGCAGTCACCAAGATTGTGCTGAGTCTCTTGGTGATCCTCGTGGCGGTGCCGTTGATTTGCCGGTTCTTACCGCAGACGTCCCTGCCCGCCGAAGAGCTGATATGCCCCTTGCCACTGCAAAACATGGGTGCAAATGGCCCCGCAGCCGACGAAAACCTCGGCACCGCCCTGATCAGTGTGACGCGTAGCTATCTGGAGAACCTGTGGTACATTGTCAAAATGACCATCCCTCTTATGTTGCTTGCCGGGATATTGGGGGCCGTCGCCGCAACACTATTGCCTCCGGACATGATTGTTGGGCTTGAGTTTGCCTTTGGTTTTGTCGTGCTCATTGCTGTGATTGGCCTTTTCCTGCCCGTCCCGATCGCATTTGACGTTGTTGTTACTGGGGCCTTACTCGGTGCCGGATTGATGCACGGGTATGTCATGACCTTGCTCTTTACGCTTGGGACTTTCTCGATCTATTCCTTTTTTATTGTTGCTCAATCTGTGGGCTTGCGCGCGGCGGCACTGTTGTCGGCCTGTGTTCTCACTCTGGGCATCCTTGCCGGTCTGGGTGCCCAAAGCTATCATCAATGGCAAACAGAGCGTGCGTTGAAAATTCTAATCGGGGCCGATGCTCAGACAGGTTACATGTGGGGCGCATCCCATGCCGCAACCCTTGACCCGATAACAGTGACCAGCGCGGACGCCGCCAACATCACTGTCACCACAACGCCGCTCGCCGAACCGTCACCTGCTGCAGAAACCGGGTTTGTGCGCCGCGAGGCGTGGACAATCGGCATCGACAAACCGCTTGAGTTTTCGTTCCGTGATATGTGGCCGCCGTTCTGGGAAGGACGCAGCCTTGCGTCCGGGGACTTTGATCAAGACGGCGATCTTGATCTGGTGGTCTCCTCGACCGAAAAGGGGCTGTATCTTTATACCAATGACGGCACGGGCCAGTTCTTGAAAACCCAAGCAGACCTTGGCCCCCTGGCCAAACTATCCGTTTTCAACGCTGTGTTGGCCGACTTGGACAATGATGGTTGGCCCGATCTGTTCGTGACAACCTACCTTGATGGCAATTTCACATGGCGCAATGTTGAAGGACAATTTGGCCCAGAACCACCACACCCTGTCGCAACCACAAAAGACGCGATGCTGGCGCTTGCTGTGTCCATGGCAGATGCGGATCGTGATGGCGACCTCGACGTTGCCTTGGGCAACTGGGCCGCCGGTTGGTACCGTCATATTCCGGGCGAGGAATCACGCAACCGTATCGTGTGGAACGAAAATGGGCACCTGACAGGCGAAAAATTCAGCGCATTGCCCGGCCTGCCCGGCGAGACGCTTTCTATTCTATTCTCAGACATTGATAGGGATGGCGCGACTGACCTGATTGTTGGCAATGATTTTGCTATACCAGACTACTTTTATCGCGGTGACGGCGCGGGCGCGTTTGAGATGATCGATCATGACAGTGGCCTGATCCCCCATACGACGACCACAACGATGGCTGTCAAATCCGCTGATCTGCAAAACACCGGCCACCCAGACATCTATCTCGCGCAGATTGCGGGTCGGTCGTCTGGGGTGTCCAATACGCTCAAGATGCAACCGCTCGCCGAATATTGCGATAAGATCGAAGATCCCGCTGCAAAAGAAGTTTGCGAGACGAACATGTCCATCAAGTCTTGGTATAAGTCTGGAAACAGTTTCGATCCAACCTATGCCGCGCGCTGTCAACAGCTCGCCGGTCGCAATGCAGAGGAATGCCGCGCGATGCTGGTCAAGGATATTGCCATTCAAAGACGCGACCCGCAGCTGTGTACCCTGATCCCGGTCACACAACGCATTCCCAGAGCCTATTGCGAAATCCACTTCAAGCCGGGCCACACGCCGAGCCAAGCCGAAGTTGCCTTGACCCATCCGCAGATCTTGCGCTCCAACGTTCTGTTGGCTTGGGAAGGCACAAAGTGGCAGGACGTCGCAAAGGCTCAGGGCCTTGATGTAGGCGGATGGAGTTGGGACACCAAGATTGCCGATTTTGATTTGGACGGGTTTCAGGATGTTTACATTGTTAACGGAACTTGGGTGCCGAATGAAGTGTCGCCGTCCAACTTGTTCTTCCACAATACCGGACAGAAGTCCTTTGTTGAGGCATCCAGCCCGTTCGGTTTGGAAGACTACTTAATGACCGCCGCTGCAACTTCGTTTGATATTGATAACGATGGTGACCTCGATCTTGTGACGCATCCAGTCAACGGCCCGATGATTGTCTTTACCAACACATCGCAGCGGCGTGGCATCGTTGTCGCGTTGCGCGACATGCGGGGAAACGTTGATGGGATTGGCGCGGTTCTGACGCTCACCGATGACCAAGGTATCTCGCAAAGCCGTGAGTTGCAGATCGGCGGTGGCTTCATGTCATTTGATGCACCACGCGCGCATTTCGGATTGAAAGACGGCCACACAGCACAAGTCCTGCATATCCGGTGGGCCGATGGCACAGAAACAGCCCTTGAGGGCCCTCTGGAAGGAGGAGCCCTGTACACGGTAAACCGTCAGTAATCGGGTGCTGTCACATGAACATGCCCGCGTTGTCGAGCACCGCATTTGTTCGTCAGCGGTAGAACAACATCCAAACGAAATGCCAGATTGTCAGTTTTTCGAAAGTGTGTAATCGTACTTAGGCAAAAATACTTTGAGGAGTTTGACGGTATGGATGTCAGGGGCCAGCCCAACCGAATATTTCGATCCGACCCATTGCTAGGTTGGTCGTTGACGCCCAATAGTACGGTTGAGGTTCCTTTTAGGGATAACATTGTTCAGCATATTGGTGAGGATGGTTGGCGCATTGTACCTGAACAATCTGATCGCGGGCCCAGAGTTAATCTTTATGGCTGTTCTTGGACATATGGGACTGGCTTGGCAGACACTGAAACGCTTGCAGCGCGGCTTCAATCAGAATTTCGTTCGGCGAGTTTTCGCAGTCGCGGTTGTGGTGGCTATGGAACAGCTCACAACTATATCCAACTGCGAAAAGACATCGCAGCAGAAGATTTGGATATAGCTGTATTTCTGGTAATCAGTGACCATCGCTTTAGGAATACACCTCACCCAAATCGTTGGAGGCAGCTGAAACAATCACGATGGAAAGACTATGGTGTAACACGTGTACCAATCACCCGGCAGGACCGAGATGGGAGGTTGGCAATTGCCTATACTGAAGCATTTCAACCCGCTGTTGACGCTGAAGGTCTCGACAGGTTTTTGCCATCCGATTACATGCTTGATCAGGCAACCTTCGCAACGCTTCAAGCTGCAAACTCTTTAGCAGAAAAAAGTAACGTCCAAACTATGATTGCTGTGTTGGATAGTGTTGATATGACCTTCAACAATAACCTTTTAGCTAGGTTCGAAAACGCTGTCGATATTTCTGTTCCATTTGATGAAGACCATTTTTTCCTGCCTCATGATACACATCCCAACCCACAATCAAATGAGCTGTTTTTCCAACGAATTAGCCCGCAGATTGCCTCGATGCTGAAAAAGTCGCAAAATGGCAATGTATCTTAATGAATGTTCTTGGAATATCTGCATATTATCACGATTCAGCGGCTGCACTCGTTGGCAGCGCAGGAATAATAGCCGCAGCGCAGGAAGAAAGATTCAGTCGTGTAAAAGGTGATTGGCGTTTCCCATCTGACGCTGCAGATTATTGCCTTACGCAACTCAGCCTCAACGAAAATCTTGATTTTCTATCGTTCTATGAAAATCCAAGTACAAAAATATCTAGGATCCTTGAAGAAGCCGCAGCGACAGCGCCAGCTGGAATTGACATTTGGCCAGCGTCCATTCGCAGCCTCACATTGCTTGGATATTCATTGTCTGAGCAGTTGCTTGAACTTTGCGAGAACCCTGATCGTATCCGATTTGTTTCGCACCATAGATCACACGCCGCGTCTGCATTTTACCCTTCGCCCTTCAATAATGCTGCAGTTTTAGTCGCTGACGGTGTAGGTGAAAAATCCACTGTCAGCATTTGGTCTGGGCAGGGTAATCGTCTTACGCCGATCCACGAAATGCGCTTTCCGCATTCACTGGGACTGCTTTACAGTGCGTTCACTCAATACTGTGGTTTCAAGGTAAATTCCGGGGAATACAAACTAATGGGTCTCGCCCCGTTTGGGTCCCCAATTTATGAGAAAACGATTCTAGATAACCTAATTGATTTACGTTCCGATGGATCCTTTAGATTGGATATGCGGTATTTTGGATTTCGACATTCCGAAAGCACAATTACCACAGAATTCGAAGAGCTTTTTGGGGCACCATCAAGAAAGCATGATCAAGAACCTGACAGACATGCCATGGACATTGCGGCATCCGCACAAGCCGTTATTGAACGATGCATGCTGCGGCTCTCTCAAACAGCCATAAAGTTGGCAGGATCAGGAAACCTTTGTCTTGCAGGTGGTTTGGCGCTGAACTGCACATCGAACACGCGCTTGGTGCGGGAACTACCGAACCTAACTAACCTTTGGGTACAGCCCGCTTCTGGCGATTCAGGAGGTGCGCTTGGTGCCGCGCTTCAAACCATGGCAAGTGAAGCTGGAGGAGCTTTTGCTCGAAAGGCCCAGAACAAAAAGGACGCCATGAAGGAGGCTTTGCTGGGGCCATCATTTAGGGAGGAAGAAATCGAAGCCTCTTTGAAAAAGAATGATCTCAAATATCATCGGCCAGTTTCGAGCGAACTATTTTGCGATGTTGTGGCAGATGCGCTTGCCAGCGAACAGGTTGTTGGGCACTTTGATGGCCGTGAGGAATTCGGTCCCCGTGCGTTGGGTAATCGATCTATTTTCGCAGATCCAAGGCAAGACGATGCCTTGAGCTGTGTTAATTTGAAGATCAAATTCAGGGAAAGCTGGCGACCATTTGCTCCAATTATCTTGGAGGAAGAAGTGTCGAAGTATTACGAAAACCCAACACACAGCCCCTACATGCTGCTTCTTAGTAATATCAAATCTGCATTTAAAAGTAAGGACGCAACATTACAAAAAGCCCGAGAGCAGGGTGTCAAATCCGCGACAGCACTTCAATCAGCAATAAAATCTGAGTTCCCAGCCGTTACTCACGTGAATGGTAGTTCACGTCTTCAAACAATTGGCGCAGATGCCTCATCTCGGGCGCGGAAAATTTTGGATGCTTTCTTTCTTAAAACTGGTTGTCCGATGCTTCTTAATACGTCGTTTAACGTCCGTGGTGAACCAATTGTTGGGAACCCTAAAGACGCTATCGCCTGCTTCTTGAATACTGATATGGATATGTTGGCTATTGGGCCGTTTATTGTGCGCAAATCTGAACAATCCGAACTCGCACGCAGCCTTGTTGGAAAGCAAATATTCAATGCCGATTGATGAACTTGAAATGGCAGAACTTTACGTTCAATTGTTCTCTGAAAAACCAGAGAGCGAAATTTTCACACAGAATGAGCAAACATTCTTTCAGGCTCCAGGCTATGAGCTAAAAGTTAGTGTGACGAGCTTTCAATCACTTTATCCGGAACAAGAAGATATCTTCTCTAGCATAGCAAAATCGTTTCAAGACCAAAATAACACTGCACTATCCTTGGCTACAAAAAAGTTTTCAAAATTTTTGAAAGATAACCACGAAGAGATACTATCTTCTATAGAACCCGAGTTTAGAGTTCTAGACTATGTTTACCCGATCGTGTGAGACACCGATGGTTGAATATCTGTTTGCATTATTATTTCAACTTGCCGAAGCTGCTCGACTGAAAAAATGCTCAGGTCTTCATTCAGGTATCTTCCAATTGTTTTTGGAGGATTAATAAAACTTGCAAGCTCGTCGAGGTTTCCACTCCGATTTACGAATAGTAAGAGCTTTTCCAATTCTTTTTTAGGATTTTTGCACAGCTCATCATAATTGATTAAAAGAAAATTCTCCTTCATTTCGTGTTGAAATTTCAGCGCACGGGTGTTGGCAGCAATCCAATAACTTAAACTATATGTGGGGGTGATTTGATCGTTACACAGGGTATTCAAAATGAATTTTCCCCAGTTTTTCGGCTGATTCTGGTTTTCGCTAAAAGCCATATCTAAGCCGCTACGGAGCACGTGAATATATTTGAAATCAGGTATATTCTTGAACAAAAACGGTAAAAATATATGTGTGTTGGGCTCCTTCCAACCCCATCTAGGTGCCGCGGTACTTCTAGAAGTTGTGAGCGCTCCATTCTCATATTCAATCCCTTGATCAATAAATGAATCCCAAGCAGCCAATAGTTCTTTTTCGTTCGGAAAATTCATAAACCAATCTTGACGTCTGAAGCATCGGGTAAAGTCTAAATTGTCGCTTGATTTATTGAGATTAGATCCAAGAGGTACGCCCAATCGTATCAGCGCTTCTGCAACGACGCGTGTGCCGCTACCACCGACGCCGCCAATCGCTACAGGGTAATTAATCATAGTCAGATTGTTAAAATGAATGGATGAGCGAGACAACCTAAATGTTTTTGTGTGAGCATCGCATAATAATTCGCTTTACCATTATGGTTCGAATTCTCATCTGGGTATCACCAAGCTACTTGGCGACGGCCGCAAGTTGGTCATCGACCTTGCTCAAACGACCATCTCGGTGGTGTGGTTACCCTTCTGGGCCTGCCGGCGTGACTTGAAACGGTCAAATGATTTCTCGCGTTTTCTGGTCGGCCTGCGTGATCCTTCAATCGCGTTGTTCAAGCCTTTGTGGGCGCGGTGATCAGCGCACGGGGGGAACGGAAGCCTTTCAGGTCCGGCATTTGTGCCGGAGTTTTCATGACGTCGCCATAAACTGGGTAAACAAGGCGAACAACTTGGCAAAGCCGAATGGCGTCTTGAGTCATGCGGGTGCAGGCGCATCTTCTCGTAGAAGACCTTGCGCTTTGAGGTCTGCCCAGAACTGCGTCGGGATCGGGTGAGAAAACCATTTTAGATTTTGCGCTAGTTGTTCAACCGTACGCGTCCCCGCCATAAAGGTCGGCACCGCTGGATGGGCTACGACAAATTGCAGGGCCGCCGCAGGAAGAGGAACTTCATATTCGGCGCAAATGGCTTCGATCTTGCGCACCCTCTCCATGATTTCGGTGGGTGCGGGCGCGTAGTTGTATTTCGCACCCTCTTTGGCTCCGGTCGCTAGAATGCCAGAATTGAAGCCACCGCCGACAACCACAGCCGCGCCGCGTTCTTCACAGAGCGGCAGAAACTTGTTCAGCGAGTCCTGTTCGAGCAATGTGTAGCGTCCGGCCAGCAAGAAACAGTCAAAATCATGGCGCTCAAGCGCAGCGAGGCAGACTTCCCATTCATTCACACCCACGCCAATGGCCTTGATCACACCCTGCTCTTTCAAACTGGACAGGGCTTTCCAAGCGCCATCCATGGCTTGCTCAAAAACCTCTGGCTGCTCATTTCCACGCGTAAACACGTCGATGTCGTGAATAAAGCAGATGTCCATCCGCTCAAGGTTCAACCGTTGGAGGCTGTCCTCAAAAGACCGCATGACACCATCGTAGCTATAGTCAAAATGCATCGTGAAACGCCCGGCATTGATCCATGGCGCATAATCAATATCCTGTTTGCGCGCGGGCTTTAGGATACGGCCAACCTTGGAAGACAGAATGTAGTCGTCGCGATTTTTCCACCGCAGCGATTGACCTGTACGCAGTTCGGATAGGCCATGACCATACATTGGCGCAGTGTCAAAATATCGAACTCCCGCATCATAGGCATGCTGGAACATCGCGTCCGAGGTCTCTTCATCGATCTCTCGAAATATATTGCCGACAGGTGCAGTGCCAAAACCGAAAGCCGAAACTTCCAGATCCGTGCGACCGAACTTTACCTTTGCATTTGGGTCCATGTTCACCTCCATAAGTAACCAATTAGTTATTAGCACAAAATCCGTTTCGTGATCAAGCCTCTTGACGTAACATAATCTCCGAGAATATAAGTAACCGAATAGTTACCATTCCACGAGGCATCCCTATGTTTCTAAACGAGACGCATGAACAAGTCCGCGATATGACCCGGCAGTTTACCCAAGAAGTCATTCGCCCGCTCGCTGAAGAGTTGGACCGCGATTCGCGCTTTCCGGCTGAGATCTACGACCAAATGGCGGAGTTAGGCCTGTTTGGCATTGGTGTCCCGGAAGAGATGGGCGGCCCTGGGTTTGACACCCTCACCTATGCCTTGGTGATGGAGGAGTTGTCGCGCGGCTATGCCTCGGTGGCAGATCAATGTGGGCTGGTCGAACTTATCTCCACCCTTCTCGTCCGCCACGGAACCGAGATTCAACGAAAGCAGTGGTTGGGTAATATTCTGGCGATGAAGACCAAGGTCGCATACTGCATCACTGAACCCGAGGCGGGCACTGATGTGTCGGGGATTCGTACAACTGCGGTTCGCGATGGCGAGGGCTGGGTATTAAACGGTGGCAAGATTTGGATCCATAACGCCCCGGTGGCCGATGTCGGCTTTGTTTTGGTGCGTACTGATCCAGAGGCAGGACATCGCGGTATGTCGATCTTCATTGTCGACCTGCACAGCGCCGGCGTGACCCGCGGCCCGAAAGAGATAAAGATGGGGCAGCGCGCGAGCCAGGTCGGGTCTTTGTCCTTCGACGATGTCCGCCTGCCGGCCGACGCGCTTTTGGGTGACAAAGGCCGCGGCTTTCACATGATGATGAGTGTCTTGGACAAGGGCCGCGTAGGCATCGGTGCATTGGCTGTAGGGATCGGCCAAGCAGGCCTTGAGGCGGCGGTCGACTATGCACAGCAGCGCAAACAGTTCCAGAAACCCATTTCCGAATTTCAGGGCGTTCAGTGGTTGCTCGCCGACATTGCAAAGGACGTTGAAGCCGCTCGTTTGCTGGTTCTTTCAGCGGCTTCCAAGATTGATCAGGGCAAGGATGCGACAAGGGCCTGCTCAATGGCTAAATGTTTTGCAGGCGACATGGCTGTGGCGCGATCATCCGATGCGGTGCAAGTTTTTGGTGGCTCGGGCTATATTCGTGGGTTCGAAGTCGAACGTCTCTATCGCGATGCCAAGATTACCCAAATCTATGAGGGCACAAATCAAATTCAGCGCATGATCATTGCCCGCGAACTTCTCAGCAAGGGAGCGATGGCGTGAGCAGGCAAGCAGCATTCGTCACGGGGTCCTCCCGAGGGATCGGCCTTGCAACGGCCGTGGCCCTGGCACGCGAAGGATTTTCCATCGCCGTCAATGGCCCTTTTGAGGACGAGGAACTTTTTGCAGCGGTCCAGACCATCCGTGCCGAAGGCGTACCTGTTGTCTCAGCGGCTTTTGACGTTAGTGATATCGCGCGCCATGACGCTGAGCTTGCGAAGATAGAAGAAGAGATTGGACCCCTGACCACGCTCGTCAACAATGCTGGTGTCGGCGTGTTAGAGCGCGGCGATTTGCTGAATGTCTCCGAAGACAGCTTTGACCGCTGTATATCGATCAACACCAAAGCGATGTTCTTTTTGTCGCAGACTTTTGCCAAACGGATCGTCGCGCGCACCCGCCCTGTCGATCTGTTTTACAGCATCGTCAATATCACCTCGTCCAATGCCGTTGCTGTAGCGGTGCAGCGGGCAGAATACTGTGCTTCGAAAGCTGCCGCTGCGATGATTTCGAAAACCTTTGCTGTGAGGTTGGGGCAAGAGAACATTGCCGTCTATGACGTTCAGCCGGGCCTTATTGCGACCGATATGACCGCGCCGGTTATCGAGATGTACGAACAACGTGCCAAGGATGGTTTGACGTTATTCCCTCGCGTCGGCCAACCTGAGGACATGGGAGCCGTCATCGCCTCTCTGGCCACCGGTAAGATACCTTACACAACAGGGCAGGTAATTTCGGCAGATGCCGGAATGCTGGTTCCCCGTTACTAAAGGAGTTTACAAATGAAAATCCAACTTCCCGATACGCAGGGCGCACTTTGTGACTACTCCTTGACCGGAACACCAATCCAGCCCGCTCGACTGACGCCAAATTCGGCTCGTGTGGTTTACTCCGCGGCCCATGTGGTCGCCAATCCGTTTGCGGACGGTGATCCAACCGGTGCGGCCAATGTTGACTGGGTTAAGACGATGGAGTTTCGCCACTATTTGGCCGGGATGGGCATCGGTATTGCCGAAGCCATGGACACAGCACAACGCGGTATGGGGTTGGACTGGAGTGGCGCATTGGAACTGATCCGCCGTACCAAAGAGGAGCTTCCCGAGGCACTGGTTGCAAATGGGTGCGGCACGGATCAACTGAGCCTATCTGAGGTCAAAACACTGGACGATGTCCGCGGAGCTTATCTGGAGCAGGTCGAAGCGATTCAGAAAGTGGGCGGTCGTATCATCCTGATGGCGAGCCGCGCACTGGCCAAGGTTGCCAAGGGCCCCGAGGATTACATTGCCGTCTACAGTGATGTGTTGGATGCTTGCGACAAACCCGTGATCCTGCATTGGTTGGGTGAAATGTTCGACCCGCAATTGGTCGGTTATTGGGGTGGCGACAGCTTCGAGGTTGCACTTGAAACCACGCTCGATATCATCGAGGCGAATACCGCCAAGGTGGACGGCTTCAAAGTTTCGCTTCTGGAATCGGAAAAGGAAATCATCATGCGCCGACGTCTACCGGACGGCGTCAAAATGTATACAGGTGATGACTTTAACTACCCCGAATTGATCGAGGGCGACGATCAAGGGTATTCCCACGCTCTTTTGGGCATCTTCGACCCATTAGCCCCAGCCGCCGCCAACGCTGTCAGCAAACTGAGCGAGGGCAATAAACCCGGTTTCCGTGCCACCCTGGATCCGACTGTGCCGCTCGCACGCCACATATTTCGCGCGCCAACGCAGTATTACAAAACTGGTGTTGTTTTTCTAGCGTGGCTGAACGGATTTCAAGACCATTTTATCATGCTAAATGGGGCGCAGTCGACGCGCTCCCTGCCCTATTTTGTTGACTGCTTCAAAAAGGCCGAGCAATGTGGTGTGCTGCGAAACCCAGAAATTGCCATCGAACGGATGCGCTCGCTGCTGAAGTTCTACGGGTTGTAGGACATGAGAGATTTTTCCACAGATCACTCAACCCTTGCCCTGAACACAGCAAGTTTGGGCCACAACCTTGCTGGGCATGGTGCCGGATGGTCGCCTGAGCAAGTGATCGATGCCTGTGCAGACCGCGGTTATGGCGGAATTACCTTTTGGCGCCGGGAACTGAATGGCCGGCCCGCCCTGATAGGAGACCGTGTGCGCGCCGCCGGAATGCAGGTCGCCGGTCTGTGTCGTGCGCCCTTTCTGGTAGGGCCTCTGGCACTGCCCACGGACCAAGAGATAATGGACGATTTTCATGCTTCTATCGACATGGCAGCGGCGCTTGGAACCTCAGTTCTGACCATTGTCACGGGTGGTCCTGAGCCAGACACCAAAGGCGTTTTGGAAAGTCAAAAGATCGTGGCAGACCGTGTTGCGCGCGCGGCACCCTATGCGGCTGCACGTGGGGTCAACCTGGCCTTGGAACCCCTAAGCCCTGCGACCGCTGGAAACCGCACATGCATAATGACAGCGGCTGACGCGCTGAATGTCTGCGACATAGTCAACGCGCCCAATGTCGGCGTGGCCATAGATGCGTATCATGTCTGGTGGGACACCACGTTGGCTGACACGTTGGTACAGCGCGCGAATGGCCGTATCTTAGGCTTTCATCTATGCGACTGGCTTGCGGATACATCGGATGTGCTGCTGGATCGTGGCATGATGGGCGATGGAGTCGCAGACCTACGGGGCCTTCGATCAGCCGTAGAAAACGCAGGCTACGATGGGCTTTGTGAAGTCGAAATCTTCTCCGCGAATAATTGGTGGAAACGTGACCCGAACGAAGTTTTGGACGTTATCGTCGACCGCTTTCGGACTTGCTGCTAAACCCAGCGAGATGAACTTCAAGCTCAAGGACTTTTGGAAGCCCTAGAGCTTCCTACCAATGCAATTTCCGCAGGTTTCAGCAAACGGTTAGGCTGGTTGACCCGCTGACAGATCAAATACCTTGATCTGTCAGCGGACCAGAATAGCTCGGAAGTCATTCACATTTGTTCCGGTCGGCCCTGGAGAAAAAAGGTCTTCGACCGCCTCAAAAGCGCTGAAGGCATCATTGTTGGCCAAGTCCGCCGCGGGGTCGCGCCCCGCCCTGCGAAGACGTATGCACGACGAGCCATCTACAAACGCGCCCGCGTTGTTTTCAGATCCGTCAATGCCATCTGTGTCCGCCGCCAGCGCCGCGATGCCGCCAGCGCCATCAAGCGCCAGCGCGAGCGACAAAAGGAATTCTGTGTTGCGCCCGCCTTTTCCATTCCCACGCAAAGTTACCGTGGTTTCCCCCCCAGACAGGATCACCACCGGCTTGTCGAATGGACGGTTCCTGGTCCGTACCTCCTGGGCAATGGCCGCGTGCATTTTAGCTATGTCGCGGGATTCTCCTTCGATCAAATCTGACAGAATAACAGCGGGAATTCCATTCTCCTCTGCTTTGGCAGCAGCGGCCTCCAACGAAATCCGCGCCGAAGCTATCACCTGCACCTTATGTCCGGCAAACACCGCCTCCAACGGCGAGGGTGCCGCCGCGCCAGCGCCTTGAATGTGGGCCAAAACAGCATGTGGCAGGTTGATGCGGTGGATCTCTATCAGCTTCAAGGCGTCTTCCCGTGTCGCGTTGTCAGGCACAGTTGGCCCCGACGCAACTTGCGCCGGATCATCACCCGGAACGTCGGACACAATCAATGTTACAACGCATGCCGGGTGGGCTGCTTTGGCCAAACGCCCACCTTTGATTCCGCTTACGTGCTTGCGGATTGCGTTCATGACAGAAATAGGAGCACCAGATGCCAGCAATGCCTGGTTTAGGGCTTGTTCGTCAGCAAGGGTCAGCCCATCCGGCGGACAAGGTAAAAGTGCCGAACCACCACCACACATCAGGGCAACCACAAGATCGTCGGGCCCAAGTCCAGACACTGCCTGAAAAAGCGCGTCGGTTGCGGCAAGTCCAGCTGCGTCGGGTACAGGATGTGCGGCTTCCATGATCTTGATCCGATCGCAGTGGCAGCCATAACCATACCGTGTAATGACCACCCCGGTTAGTGGACCGTCCCAAAGTATCTCAAAAGCCTTGGCCAGTTGAGCAGCTCCCTTGCCAGCTCCGATGACTACAGTTCGCCCTTTTGGGCGTGCAGGTAAATAGGGTGCCAGTGCCCTTACCGGATCAGCGGCAGCAACAGCCGCGCAAAATAGGTCGGTCAACAATCGCCTGTCAGTCATTAGATTTCGATATCACAAACAAAAACGCCACCTGCGCCCCCTTCGAGTTTTTGGACAATGCGCCCGCCTATGGCCTGATGGGCCGTATCTTTAAGATAGGCATCACGCACGTCAATGTTTTGAAAATCAAACCAGAACATATCCAGAAAACCACGAACTAACGGGGTCTCGACTGAAACGTTCCTGCGGAACTGAAAATCCAGAATGCCATTGATATGATCAGAAAGGCCTGCCAAATCCGCATAGAGAACCGCTTTTTCCTGCTCCGTTACGGTGCTCTGGAATCGCAGGTGAACAAAATGCCGTATCATGTATCTTCCTTATTAGTTGGGATCGTTCCAGTAGTCGGGTGTTTTGCTGGCTCGGAACGCGGCCAGCCCTTCTTGAAGCTCTGGTTGCATCGCGGCCACGCGACCAGCCAATGCGTCGAGTACGCGTTCGCGCTCTTCGCCTTCAGCTGCATTGATCAGCATCTTGGTCAGTTCGGTCGCAACCGGGCCACGTTGGCGCAGCCGTTGCGCAAACTCGGTCGCGGCTTCTAACCCGCCCCCAGTCTCGGTAACCTGATCCACCAGCCCAAGGGTCAGTGCTTGTTCCGCCGAAAAAATCTCTCCAAACAAGGCCATTCGGCGCACCAACTGGGCCCCAAAACGACGAGTGGCGCGTTGGGTTCCTGACCAGCCAGGGATGATACCAAGCCCAGGTTCGGGTTGTCCGAAACGGATATGAGTTTCGGCAATGCGATAGTCGGCGCATGCCGCCAGTTCCAGCCCCCCGCCCAATGCGTGGCCGTTCAGAACGGCAATCACGGGTTGGCGTAGCCGTGCAAGCCGGTCGAACGCTTCGTGCCCATCGCGCACCCAATGGCGGGCAAAGGCATCCGCGCTATTTTCGGCCCAAGCGTCAATGTCACCGCCAGCACAGAATACTCGCCCCGCACCAGTCAGGAGAACCACGTGGGCATCGGCATCGCGTTCGATCTGTCGGCAGATCGCACCGAGATCATCCATCATCTCTTCGGTCAGGGCATTCAGTCGTTCTGGCCGATTCAACGTCAACCGAGCAACGCCCTGATCTATCTCGAGCAGAAACTTTGCCATTATGCCGGCTCCAAGGAGAGCTTCATCAAGGCGGGATCAAACAGCGCCGCATCCATGATTTTCAAGTTTTTCGCCACTGCCAATGGGGTAGCCGCCTGATCTAGAATGTCGCGTTGCAGGTCCAGACCCGGAGCGATCTCCGTAATCATCAGACCTTTTTCAGTGAGTTTTATGACACAGCGTTCGGTGACATAGGTGATATCCTGTCCCTGTCGTATGGCGCGCTTGCCAGAAAATGAAACTTGGTCAACCTCATCGACGAATTTTGCGACTTTGCCTTCTTGAAGGATTTTCAGTTCACCGCCCTCAATAATCATCTTGGCCCCGGCATTGAAATTGCCGGAAAAGACGATTTTTCGCGCACGTGCAGTGATGTCGACAAACCCGCCTGCTCCTGCAGTTCGATGCGGGATCGACGAGAGACGCGAAACGTTGACCGAGCCGTATTTATCAATCTCAAGGAATGACAAAAGCGAGGCGTTAAATCCTCCAGCCTGGAAGTAGGAAAACTGATGCGGTGACGGCACAAAGGCTTCGGCATTTGCCGAGCATCCAAATTTGAAATCCAGTAGCGGAACGCCGCCTACGGCCCCTTGCTCGATCATCCACGTTACCGAACCATGCATGCCTTCCTCAACCAGAATACGTGGCACGTTGGCAGAAATACCAAACCCGATGTTCACGGCCCAGCCAACCTTGAGTTCCTGCGCCACGCGACGGGCAATAACCTTGCCTATTCCAAATTCAGCGGTGCGGAAGCTTTTGAGCGGGCGTGTCAACTCACCGGAAATCGCCGGGTCATATTCGGTTTGCGTGGTCTGAAGCTGGTCCGGTGCCTCAACAATCGCATCCACCAGAATACCCGGAACATGTACATCATGTGGGCGGATGGTCCCCGCCGCGGCAATTCGTTTTGCCTGTGCGATCACGATTCCACCGTTATTACGTGCTGCTAGCGCCATCTCCATCGCGCCGAGGTATGCACCTTCGTGCTCAAAACTCAGATTGCCCTTTTCATCCGCCGTCGTCGCACGAATGATTGCCACATTCGGAGCCATGGATTTAAAGTAAAGCCAATCTTCGCCCTCGAATTTCATCCGTTTCACGATCGGCTCAGCGTGCGCTGCATCGTTCATCGCGCAACCTTCGATATCCGGATCGACAAACGTTTCCATGCCAACCTTTGTCAACACTCCAGGCCGCTTGGCCGCAGCCTCACGCAGCATGTCAAAAATAATGCCCGAAGGCACGTTGTACGCCCTGACTTGGTTAGATGTGATAAGTTGCCAGATCAGCGGTGGCTCGGCCTTGCTGGGCCCTGACGGATAGGACCCTCCTATTATTCTGGTAAGGAGACCCGGCTTAGCAATGTGATCGACTCCTTTGGTGCCGAACATGTCTCCGGCCGCAATCGGGTGAATTGTAGTTAGATCGCGCGGGGCCTGCTCCTCGTCAAAACGCTGGCCGATGCCTGAAAGAACCGCGTCTGGACAACATAGTCCGCTGGAAGAATTCACGGCAACGATTGCGCCATTCGGAATGAGAGCGGCGGCTTCACGGGGGGTCATCGTCTTTTGCATGGCGTCCTCACATCAAGTAACTAAACAGTTATGTGACTATGCAAGCACGCATGATTGAAATCAAGTCCATTAGAGCTATCCTCTCGATTGACCTAGCATAAAGTAACCATTAAGTTACTTTTAGGCATTGAATAGGGAGAAGACAGCATGAATATTTATTTTCAGGGCAACAACCAGCGCACGTTCGGAACTTTTCCGCTGACTGGAGCAGAGCTGCGGGATGCGATGATGATTGCCGCCAAGGTTGGCTACCGGTCTTTCGATACCGCACAGCTATACGAAAATGAATCTGAAACCGGAGATGCGCTCGCCCAGCTTGGACTTGAACGCGACGCTCTGTGCATCACAACCAAAGTACACCCTGATAACTTCACCGAAGCCGCATTCATTCCTTCGGTCAAAGAGAGCCTGAGGAAATTGCAGCTCGGTTATGTAGATGTACTACTTCTGCATTGGCCGCCGATTGATGGTGATATCGCGCTGCCGCTCAAACTTTTGCAGCAAGCTCACGACATGGGATTGGCCCGCAACATCGGCGTGTCGAATTTCACGGCTCAGATGATGCGGGATGCGGTCAAACTGGTCAATGTTCCCTTGGTTACGAACCAAGTTGAATTTCATCCTCTTCTCAATCAGGATATTCTACTTTCGGCAGCAAGCGAAACTGGAATTCCGCTCTCTTCCTACTGTTCGGTTGCCAGAGGCGAAGTTTTCAAACACGCACTATTTGGCCAGATCGGAGAAGGATACGGCAGATCCGCGGCCCAGGTTGTGTTGCGCTGGATCCTACAGAAAGGCGTTTCAATCAACACCATGTCGACCAAACGCGCAAATATCGAAGACAATTTCAATGTCATGGATTTTACGCTTTCCAGCGTCGACATGTCACGCTTAGACGCCATGACACGGACAGGGTTCCGGATTGTGACCGAAGACCTGGTGCCTTGGGCACCCAAATGGGACTAAGAGGTTTGCAGCCTCTAAAAAAACCGGGCGGCCCGAAAACCGCCCGAGTTAGGGAGGTAACCTCTAGTGATTCCCGCGAATAAGATCAGCAGCCTTTTCAGCAATCATGATCGTTGGTGCGTTGGTGTTGGACCCAATCAGGCTTGGCATTGCCGAACTGTCGCAAATCCGTAATCCCTCGATGCCGTGCACACGCAATTGCGGATCCACGACCGCCATTTCATCAATGCCCATCTTGCAGGTACAGGTTGGATGATAGGATGTGCGGCCATACTGGCGGGCATAGGCTTCAAAATCCGCCTGTGTTTTGACGCTTTCACCTGGGAACTTGATGTCGCGAATGTACTTTTGAAGGCTGCTTTGGCGAAAAATTTCGACACTCGTTTTCACGCCTTCTACGGAAGTTTTCAGATCATCAGGGTGGCCAAGAAAATTGGGGTCCACCAACGGCATATCCGCAACCCTATTCGAACGCAGTCGCACAGTTCCACGCGCTTTTGGGCGCAACGTATAAGAGTTTAGTGTTATGCCCGAACTCCCTTTGGTCACACTCGGCACACCTGCCTCGGCACCCGCGCCTGCTAGGAAGTGGAACTGGAGATCCGGTACCGAAGCTGATTGATCTCCATACCAGAATGCACCACCTTCGACGACATTCGAGGCCACTGGTCCCGTGCCGAAAAAGACATACTGCATCCCTGCCCAGACAGCCCAATGCGGTTTTCCATATTTGTCCAAGCTTTGATGCCCATTCAACTCGGCTACAATGTCGATGCCGAAATGGTCGTTTAGGTTTTCGCCCACGCCCGGTAGGTCATGAACGACCTCAATGCTATGGTCGCTAAGATGTGCTGCAGGACCAATGCCCGACAGCATCATGAGTTTCGGCGTGCCGATTGCCCCGGACGTCACAAGTACTTCCTGATCGGCACGTACCTGCTTCAGTGCTCCTCGGCGAGCATATTCAACGCCGACCGCACGGTTGCCTTCAAACAAGATACGATGCACCTGGCACCTGGTTTCGACAGTCAAGTTAGGCCGCTTCATGGCAGGTTTCAGATAACCCACTGCCGCCGAACACCGTTTCGCGTTCTTAATCGTGGTCTGATAAACGCCTGACCCTTCCTGAACAGGCCCGTTGAAGTCCGGATTGTAGGGAATACCCGCCTCTTGGCAAGATTTGACAAAAGCGCACGTCATGACCTGAGGATCAGCTAAGTTCGAGATCCCGAGAGGCCCTTCGGTGCCATGCCAATCGCCGGCCAGAATGGTGTTCCCTTCAGACCGAATGAAATATTTCTGAATCTCGGCAAAGGACCAGCCCTCGCATCCCTCTTGGTTGGCCCAACGATCATAGTCGGTTGGGTGCCCACGGGTGAATACTTCAGCATTTATCGAACTGCCCCCGCCAATCACACGCGCCTGCGCGTAGGGAATTTCACGGTTGTTCGCAGAAATTTGAGGCGTCGTGGAAAAACCCCAAGTATGTGGCCCGTCGGTCATCTTGGCGAAGCCGACAGGCATGTGGATTAGCGGGTGGCTGTCTTTGCCACCAGCCTCTAGCAAAAGAACTTTCGCCGCGCCGTCTTCGGTCAGACGGGCGGCCAACACACAGCCCGCAGACCCGCCACCCACAATCACATAATCATAGCCTTGTGCCATATCAGTCTCCGTTTATTCGATCCAATGGGCTCGCTTGCCAATCTCGATATGAATCGATTTAACCTGTGTGTATTCTTCGACCCCGAGCATTCCGGCTTCGCGGCCCCAACCCGATGCCTTGAAACCACCGATCGGTAGCTCCGGCCCTCCCGCCAAAGTGGTATTGACCCAGAACCGACCGGCGCGAACACCTCGAGAGACCGTAAGCGCCTTGTCGATATTTTTGGTCCACACGCTTGCTGCCAGACCATATTCAGTGTCGTTGGCAATCGCGATAGCCTCGTCGATCGTATCGAAGGGAATAACCGATAGCACCGGCCCGAAAATCTCTTCGCTCGCGATGGCCATATCCATAGTCACATTGGTAAATACTGTGGGTTCAATATATTGCCCGCCTGCGATATTCGGTGTGTTACCGCCACAGATCATCGTGGCCCCTTCTTCCTGTCCTTTGGTAATATAGGACAAGATAATGCGGTTCTGAGCATCTGTAGTGATTGCACCGGCTTGGGTGTTTTCGTCCAACGGATCACCGGTTTTAACCTTGCGAAGCTTGTCCGCCACCATCTGCGCAAATTTATCGGAGACCGAGCGTTCGACCAAAAGACGTGATCCGGACACACAGCATTGACCGGTATTAAAGGCGATACCAAAAGCAACGCCGTCTGCGGCATCTTCCAGATCGGCGTCAGCAAAGACGATCTGAGGGTTCTTTCCGCCAAGTTCCAATCCCAGCTTCTTGAAGTTGCTAGCCCCTGAAGCGGCCACAACAGACCTGCCAACATTGGTCGAGCCGGTGAAGGAAAGCATGTCCACATCCATGTGTTCCGCCAGTTTCTGTCCGATTGCGCTGCCTGATCCAGTGACAACGTTAAAGACGCCATCAGGTAGACCCGCATCGGTCATTATTTCTGCCAACAAAAGTGTCGTTGCGCTGGTGACCTCGGAAGGTTTGGCGACAATGCAGCACCCCGATGCGAGAATGTAGGGAACACGCTCACACAGGATCAGAAAGGGGAAGTTCCAGGGCGTGATCACCCCGACCACACCCACCGGCTCGCGTGTGACAATACCAAAGTCATTATCGCCACTGTTGTTGAAGCTGTCGCCATGCAGCGTCCGCGCCAGACCGGCTGCAAGTTCGAACATGCCAGCGCAGCCCAGCACTTCACCACGAGCTTGGGCGATAGGTTTGCCGTTTTCCAACGTCTCCCAATAGGCAATGTCATCGGCCCGTTCACGGATCAATCCCGCGGCCTTCAGCAAAACCGAGGACCGGTCGGCCCCAGACAACCCACACCAGCGCCGATCCTCGAATGCTGCGCGTGACGACGCGACAGCCGCATCCAGATCGTTCGAAGTGCAGCGCGGAATGCGGGTGACGGGCACATCATGGCCTGGAGACACGCGTTCAAATTCTTCGCGGTTCTCAGCGGCAGCCCAGCCCCCATTCAGATAAAAGCCAAATGTCCGGGGCTCTGACGGGGGGCTTAGAATATTGCTTGCTTTATCCATGTTATCCTCATCAATTCAGGCGGGTTTTGTGCAGACCCGCGATGATATTGCTCAATCTTCGAAATTAGCCAATTGACGTACAACCAGTGAAGTCGCCTGCGCGGCCTCCATCTTTGGAGCCCATACTCCAAACCAATCCTGTGCCAAATGCGCGTCAAGATGCGCCTGACTGGACCAGACCTCAACAATGGTCATCTTATGAGGCTTGTTGGGATTATGCCAAAGTTCGTACTGCTCGCACCCTTCTTCACGGCGCGAACGCACAATGAATTCATCGTGGAACATTTTTTGAAATGCCCCGATGTCTTTGAGTTTCACGTTCAGCTCTACAAGCAATCGTATCTTGGCCATCAGTCTGCAAGCTCCCAAAACCGTTGGTATTCAGCATTCAGCGGATGCAGATCCTTGCGGCCCTCCATGTAATAGCCAACCCATTCGGCCAGACGCTGACCAGCACGGCGACATGCCTCAATCGCGGCATCGGAACGTGGTTCCCCCGCAAAAACCGCCCCATAGTGCAGGCTTTCCTTTTTGGCCACGTAGTCTGTTATCCCGAAAACGAAATAGCCCATGTTCATCATCATTATCGAAAGCGCCATGCAGCATAGTTCTCCGCCGCCCCCAAGCGACCCCACTGATGTAAACGGCACCGCAAATTTGCCATCAGTTTTGAACCAGATATCGGGCGTCCGTTGATCCCACCACTGTTTCATCTTCCATGAAACGCCCCCCAGATGGGTCGGGCACCCAATTGCAATGCCATCGGCCCAGAACACATCTTCAGTTTGTGCCTCATCTACATGTTTGACGCGAATTTCCATGCCGCTCACGCGTTCAACGCCCTCACGCACGTATTTGACCGCGCTTTCGGTAAAGCGCCGGTCGCTTTCGCTGTCATAAATAATTAGTATTTTTGCCATCGTATTTGGTCTCCTACTACCGGATTAATATTTGGGTCTTCAGATCTTTCGGCCGATCGGCAAAGCTGTCGAACGCGACCTGAATCTGATCTAGCGAAAAAGTAGCACCCGTGAACAGATCCGTCTTGATACGGCCATGGACCAACAAGGTCAGGGCGTCGTGCATATCCTGCCCCATCCCGGCGACAGACCCCTTGATCGAGTTCTCTTGCAGGATAGTTTCCAAAATATTGAGCGGCAGGGTGTCCTCCACACCGGTAATCCCGAAAGCTGCGACATGCCCACCCTTACGGATTAACTGAACGGCCTGCTGGTAGAGGGCCGACAGGCCTACACTTTCGATCACCACGTCCGCGCCGCGCCCATCCGTGTGATCCATCACAACATCGCGTAGCGTCGCGAGATCCGTCACGCCTATGTCCGCACCAGCCTCCAGCGCCATCTGCACGCGGTCTTCAGACAGGTCTGCGACGATGATCGGTGCCACACCAATCGTACGCAGCAACTGGACGTGGAGATTGCCAATAGGCCCCGCCCCCAGCACCACGACAGACTGACCAAATGTAATGTCGGCCTTGCGCGCGCAACGCACCACACAGGCCAGTGGCTCTGTCAGAGCCAGAACCTCGGCGGGTACATGGGAAGGTGCAAGAATAACCAAGCGAGCCGGGACGGCAATATATTCAGCAAATGCACCATCCATCGTGATGCCTATCTGCTGCATATCAGGGCAGTTCAGGATTTCATTGCGGCGGCACCAGAAACACTGCCCACAGCCAATGTTCATATCTACAACAACCGACGCGCCAACCGCTGGCTCCAACACGCCTTCACCCACTTCGGTAATGATTCCGGTGAACTCATGGCCGGGAACCATTGGCAGGTTGTTCGCCGCATAATTGCCGTGAAAAATGTGCATATCGGTGCCACAAATACCGACGCGGGCGATCTTGACGAGCACTTCACCGGCCTTTGGGCTCGGTTTGGGCACCTGCGTTACCCTGAACTGACCCGGCTGTTCGAGAACCGCGGCTTTCATCATCGCGGTCATTTGACAACCTTTAGCTTTGTGCGGTCGATGGTGATGGCAATCGCAGCGATCAGGATCAACCCAAAGACCATCTGTTGCTTAGTAGCGTCCACCTCAAAGTATAGCATTGAAGTGCGGATCACCGCGACAATCAGAGTCCCAATTAGGGTGTTGATGACCCCACCGACCCCACCGGTCAGCGGCGTGCCGCCAACAAGCACCGCTACGATGGCCGGAAGCAGGAAACCATTGGCAAGCGTGGGCGATCCGCCAGACAGTTTGACCGAAAATAGTAGGCCGGCGATCGCGGCTAATGCACCGGACAACGCAAAAGCCATTATCTTGATCTTTGTTACATCCAGACCTGAGGCAACTGCGGCAGGTTCGCCTGCGCCTACGGCCTTGAGGGCGCGTCCAAAGGTTGTACGCGATTGAACGAACCAAGTAACCAACACCAAAACTGCTCCGATGAACAACTCATGTGGAATGCCAAAGCTGGCACCCGTCATCCACCCAAAGCTCGTGTCGCGCGACGTTGCATCCATAAAGAGTGCGCGTTGGCCAGACAAATACTGCGCCAAGGAAAAGGCGATGCCGCCAACAGCCAACGTTGATACAAATGATGGCACCAGAAGTTTTGTCGTCACATAACCGGACACTGCCCCCAATACGAGTCCACTGAGAATACAGATAACGGCTGCACCAATCCCGAAAGCGGGTAGAGCAATGGTCGCGACAACGGTCGTCATGTTCGCAATGGATTGCGCCGACAAATCAATTCCACCGATGTAGATCGCAAATGTCATGCCCAACGCCATGATGAAAAGCGGCACAATATCCGCGACCATCGACACAAGGTTTACAGGGCGCAGAAAATTTGAGTCAGCAATGCCTACAATCAGAACCAAGGCAAGGAGCGTGATCCAAGGCAGATGGGGTTTTATTTTTTCAAAGCTCATTTTTCTGCCTCAAATCATGTGATGGACTAAGTCGAACAGCGAGGGCTTGTCGCCCAGAACACTGTCAAAGCGTTTTTGCGCCACACCGTCTTTCATAACGATAATTGTGTGGCTCAAGCCGATAGCCTCTTCCAATGTGTCGGCAACCAGCACGATGCCGACCCCGTCATCGGACATTTCGCGGACCATGTCATAAACGTCTTCTTTCGCACCGATATCCAGACCACGGGTTGGATGGTCGAGCAGGATTATATCCGACCCGCCCGAACGCCATTTGGCCAGAACAACTTTTTGCTGATTGCCTCCTGACAAGCCACCGCAGTCCTTGAACACATCAGGCGTTTTGATCGCGAGCCGCTCAATCCAGCTGCGCGCCAGATTTTTTTCTTCGCCAATACGCAGGATCCCTAATTTTGAGTAGTTGTCCATTTGGCTCAGCGTCATATTTTCATAAACATTCATACCGGCTACGATGCCCTCAACCTTACGCTCGCGCGGCACATATCCGACACCGGTGGCCACACCGTGTTGCGCAGTAAAGCGTGAAACACTGTCCCCTTTCAGGCTAACGGTTCCTGAGGACGGTGTTTCGAGGCCAAAGATTGTACGCAAAATGGCTTCTCGCCCCGACCCTTCGGTCCCAACCAAACACAGAACTTGCCCGGGATGTAGATCAAAGGAGATATCCGCATAGCCACGATCCAACGACACGTCCTGAAATGAAACCAGTGGTGAGGCCTCTACCTGATAGGGCTTTTGTTTTTGCTCGCGATAATATTCTTTGTCGACGTCGCGGCCAACCATCTTGTGCTGGATCAAGTCAATTTTGGCGTCACCCCGCGCAACGACATCCACTACCTCACCGTCTTTCATCACATAGATGCGGTCAGACAATTCAAGAACCTCATCTATCCGGTGGCTGACGAATATAAACGAGGCGCGGTTGGTTAGTTCTCTTACCAGATCGAACAGAAGCGCGACTTCCTCACTCGCCAGAACGCTGGTGGGTTCATCCAGCAAAATCACCAGATCGCCATCAATCCGCTCTTCCAGGGTCAGTACCTTGGCCAATTCAACCAACTGTCGTTGAGCAAAGGACAGTTTTGAAGTGATCATAGCTGGATCGATTTCCAGCTTGACCTTGGCCAACTGGATACGCGCTGCTTCTGCCATCTTGGTCCAGTTGATCACTCCGAATTTCACAAACTGCTGTTCGAACCCCAGATAAATGTTCTCCATAACGGTAAGGTTGGTGATCAGGCTCTGCTCTTGGAACACCATCCCGATACCGTGGTCCATCGCCTGACGCGGGTTCTGAAACCGAACTTTGGTACTGTCGATCGTAATGTCGCCGCCGTCGGGTTGATATGCGCCATAGATGACTTTCATCAGTGTTGACTTGCCCGCGCCATTCTCTCCGACAAGGCCCACGATCTCGCCGCGACCGATTTTGAAATCCACGGCCTTCAGCGCGTGAACGCCGGGAAACTTCTTGTCTACATTTTTGAGCTCGTACATGTTCCGCCCCTATTTCACGAAGGTTACGGATTTGCGGTCTGTAGACAGAACCACCGCGACAATGACCAACAGGCCTAATACGCCGTCCTGCACATAGCCGGGCAGTCCAATCACAACCATGCCGTTACCGATGACGTTGACGATCAGCACACCGATTAACGTGTTCCAAACACCACCGACTCCGCCCCACAGGGCTGTGCCGCCAACAACAACTGAGGTGATTGAGACGAACATAAAATTCGATCCGGTGGCCGTTTCGGCAATGCCAATTCGCCCGACCGCCAGCAAAGCACCGACTGCGTAGAAGACACCAGCTAATGCAAAGCCCATAATACGCACCCGCTTCACATTCAGTCCTGATGCGTGTGCCAACTCTTCGCCGCCCCCGACTGCGTAGAAATTGCGGCCAAGCGTTGTTCGCGTTTGAATGAACCACGCGATCAGAAGAAAACCCAAGGCGACGTAGCACATGATCGGAAAGTTGAACCAACGTTCCGTCAATAAGCCACGGAACAGATCATCCTCAATCCGGACTCTATCGCCGCCAGTCAACAGTAGGGCAAATCCGGTTCCAACAAATCCCATAGCCAACGAAGCCATAAAAGAAGGGATCTTGAGGTATACGTGCGCCAGACCGTTGACCAATCCAATACCCGCGCCGATTAGCATGGCAAACGGAAGCGCCAACCAAGCCCAGGAGGCCAAAGTGCCACCCATTGCAATGAAGGCAAATGCAAAGCCGACAGCACAAACAGACACAGTGCCCTCCATCGACAGGTCAATTGATCCCATGATGATCACAAAGGTCACGCCGATTGCCACCATAAGTGCAGGCGCTGACGAAATTCCAATCCGCGCGAAGTTACGCAGTGAAAAGAAGCGAGGCTCCATCACGGCGAAAAAGGTCACCAGAACCAGAAATACGATAAGGGGCGCCCACTTAACCAGGACATCCCGTGATAGTACACTAACCACGCGCACCTCCCAAGAGACTTGAAAATCTAAGCCGACGTTATCATGGTCGATGCCAAAATTCATCGGGCGGAGTTGAGGGCACCCATATGGGTGCCCTCAAGAGATTATTTATACATGATTTGCCCGTTGCCCGGACCCCAGAAATCGGTCCAGTCATATGTTGGCACATTTTCGATAAAGTCAGCCTTGAACTTGGCTGCATCAGCCGGCGTGATAAACACAGCAGGCCCGTAGAACTCACGGTGCTCGTGTGGCTCTTCTGATGGCTTGAACGCACCGATAGCCGCATGATAGGCAAGTGCCGCCGTGATGCCGCCGCCCCAACGTGGGTTTGTCGCTACGGTTGCAAGGATTTTGCCTTCTGTCACCAAGTCAACAGCTTGTGGGTTACCATCGTAGGATACGATTGGCATGTCCTCAATACCTTCGGCACGCAATGCTTCCAAAACGCCATATGCGATTGTGTCGTTGGCACAGTGAACACCTTTGATCTCATCGCCATAACGGGTCAGGAAAGCACTCATCACTTGGTTGGCTTTCTGGGTATCCCAGTCCGCAGGTTCCGCAGCCAACAATTCTGCATCAGGATAGTCTTTTAGCGCGTTTTTCAAACCGTTAAGACGCTCAATGGCTGGGTTATTCGAGGCAATCCCGCCCAAGTGAACAACGCCGCCTTTTCCGCCCATGGCATCCAAAAGAATGCGGGCCGTTTGTTCTGCCGGGCCTTCGTCCGACCATGTCATGTGGCTGACATAGTTGTCGCCAAAATCCCATGGATGCAGATCGTCTGTTTTATTCCAGATTGTAGAGACATACCCACCTGCAGCTGCAACGGCTTCAACAATCGGGCGTGCGTTGGGTGCGTCATTCGTGTCGATCGCCAGCGCCAGCTCACCGTTGGTTTTGGACAGCAACCCTTTGACATCAGCAAGCGACTTCTCGGATGAGCCCTCGTTGATCAGGTGCGTCAAAAACTCTTTTGATTTTCCGAGGCTTTCGACGAACGCCTCGCCGCCAGAGACGATTTCGTTCCAGTACGGGTTAGTGCGGTTACGGTACGACCACGCGACGGTCGGGTCGCTGATTGCCGCTCGCGCCATTCCGCCGAACATACTCGATGCAGCTACTCCACCCACACCGTAGGCAGATGCGAGCAGGAAATTCCGACGATTAACCGTCTCCTGTTCGATGAACTTCTTGATAAATGACATGACGTCCTCCCTTTTCTCTCAGTTCTCGGGTTCCAAGACCCGGTGATCTCATAAGTTGAAGCTTGGAAATCCGTCGCCGCAACCCGCACCAGCTTTAATGCACTAACTAGTTACTTCTTTACGAAGCATCGTGTCAAGCGTTAAGAATTGGTTAGAGAAAGCCAACAGGAAGCGCTCTTGGCGTCTGGTCCCTCAACGAGGGTCAGCCTAAAGCATTTGGTGAAGTCATGCTTTAGGCTGGAGTCGGACGATGACTGCAAGACGTGAGCATTACAGAGGATTGTAAAATGGCCGAAGTGACGAAAACTAAGAAGCGCGATGCTGAAGCTACCCGATCCAGGATTCTTCAAGCCGCAAAAAAAGAGTTCGCAAAAAATGGCTTGGGCGGTGCGCGCGTAGATGAGATCGCCGAGAGTGCAAAAGCCAATAAACGCATGATTTACCATTACTTTGGTAGTAAGGAAGACCTGTTTCGGACCGTCCTCGAAGAGGCCTATATGGATATTCGGGAGGCAGAAAAAAAACTGGACCTTGACCACATGCCCCCAAAGGCAGCGCTTGAGACACTCGTGCGCTTCACGTGGAATTACTATCTGAAAAACCCCGAATTCATTACCCTTGTTAACAGTGAAAACCTACATCGTGCCCGGCATATCAAAGGCATCGCTAATTTACCTCAGACGATGCGTGGACTAGTGAGTATGGTGCAGGGGATCCTGACGCGTGGTCAGGAAAGTGGCGAATTTCGCGACGGAATAGACGCAACGCAACTGAACATTACCATCGCTGCTATTGGTTACTACTACCTAACAAACCGCTTCTCGGGTTCATTTCTTTTTGAGAGGGACATGATGGATGGCAAGGCTTTGGAAGAACGGCTTGCGTTCAATGTCGAAACGATAATGAGATTGGTTTGCGACTAAAGCGGATGGCGATACTGTATGAGCCCGGATACATGGAGGTGTATTTTGGCACCCTACCCGTATCGTCAAGTTGTTGACACCAGCTTTAGTTTAGCGAACTAGCCGGATTCACCCAGCCGCGATTTCACAAATAATATCGTACCAACTCGCAAAAGCATCGGACCTGAGCCCCTAAAACTCCTCCAGAATGATGTGGAGTCTGCCCAACAAAAGGACGGGCTTATGAAGAAGCGATTCTCGGACGACAGATCGTTGCAATGATCAAAGAACAGGTAGCTGGCGAGAAGACTGCGGACCGTGTTGTCACATCAACTGAACGGGTGCCGAAGTAGCACAAGCATCCCTATTTAGGCTGCACAGACTGCCGCATTCCAGGCGTCGAGTGCTTCAGGTCGATGGTATCGAATTGTTAGAGCAAAACAGCGGGGTGCAGGGACAAAGAAGCAGTTTCGAATGGCAGAATGGATCGATACGAAGCGCTGCAGGCCCCGCGCAGTAATTGGGTCAAATTCACCACCCAGCGGCGGATCGTTTCGTATGAGACATCGATCACGCGTTGAAGAAACAACTCCTCGATTTCCCGAAGGCTTAGATTGAACCGGCAATACAGCCAGACCGCGTGGGCAATAATCTTTGGCGGAAAGCGGCGGCGTTTGCAGCTGATCATTGGCGTGCTCATCAGAGTTGACTATCTGCAATGTTCGCTCTTCGCAAATGATGGCGCGTTAACGTGACAACACCGTGATTTGCGTTATTCGTATTTGTCTCGCCATACCCTTACGCGCTTGGGGAAAAGCTGTTCTAGCTCTTTGTAGACCGGTAATAGCTTGGCGTAGAGTTTTGTGTAAACATCTCGGTCCGGCTGGTACGAAGAACCTTGGTTTACCTTTTCAGAGAGGATTTTAGGACCAACCGCTGCACGCTCAGCGCCAACAAAGTCGCAAATATCTTGCAGAAGGCCCGCTGGCTGGCGCGAGATGTCATCATAGAAAAACACGCCAAGCCTATCTTCACCAAACACTTTGCCGAATTTGTCGATATGAATGTGGCTGTTACAGAACCGCAGCTGCATAGGATGCATAGCTTCTCGTAAAAGCAGTTTATCGTCAGGTGGGGTTTGGCTCGATTTTAGTACCATTCTTGCGCCTGATATCAACCGCTCAACGGGATCGCGGAGCATGTAAACGATCCGCGCATCCGGGGCGACGTTTCGCATTTTTTGCACTTGCTCAGGCGGTTGAATGCAATACTGAGGCGTCAGTTCACCAACAACCGGCTCGTTAAGCTGTCCAAATACGCGCAGATACGCCGGGATACCCCCATATAAAAGGCGAAGTTCTGTTGCCACACGCTCCAGAAAGTCAGGGCGAAGTGGCACCCCGCGCGGATTCTCAAAAAAGGCTTGAGCTGCTCGAAAATGGTTTGGGTCAAAGGTCCGTCTCTCGTTAAACATGCGGAGCTCTTTTGTGGCGGGCACGCCAATATTTGGGTGGGACTTCATGCAATTCCAAAGCCAAGTGGTGCCTGCCTTTTCAGTGCCAATACAAAGAAAGTCGGGCCGGCGTGCGGTTCCGATTTCGTTTACGAGGTTGGGAGCGCCTACGGTATCTGGCCAAAGACTGCGGATAGGGGATTTTTCGGGCTCGCCGGCTGGTTCCATTTCCATTGCTTCCTCTGGTTCCCTCAAAATTTTGCCATCTGGGATTAGTTGCTGACATCCAGTGTTTGTGTTGCGGTTCTTGCGCCGAGTCCAAAAAGGGCAAGGGCTTTGCCCAAGCCTACAGCTGACGCATTCGCGACATAGACTGTATCACCATCCCGCATTTGGATCGATTGAGCGAGGAACAGCGCTTTGGGGGCGCTGAAGTCGACAACATAGACGGTCGGGATGCCGGAGCCATGGGTGCCCCACCAAGCCTTTTTTCCGACCCCATGAGCGCCTAAAACAGTTTGTTGTTCGCGCCGAAACAAGAAAACGCTTCCGGGGTCTGCGCGACCATCCAGCAGGCCACTGGCTTTACCAATCGCTTCTAGCAACGTTATCGTTGGTTCACTGAAAGGAACGTCACCGGGCCGATTTACGGCTCCCACAACGGTATAGCTTTCTGGCCGATTTAAAACGGTGATGGTGTCGTCTTTGCGCAGTGCGATATCTTGGCGCGGATCTGAATAGATACGCTCTAACGACGCGGTTGAACTGTGCCCTTGGCGAGTAATCTTCACATTGGTTGCAAAGGCCGGATTGCGCGCGCCTCCTGCGGCAACCAAGGCGGCAGAAAGCCGGTCTCCGCGTAAGTTCAGCTGCAGTTTTGTGGGGCGTGCGACCGCCCCTAGGATCGTCACGCTGCTGTTGGCATCTATCGCCAATTCGACGGTCGATTGTGGCTCAATAGCTTTGCCCGCAAGGTTCTCAACAATCTTTTGTTCGATTAGGTGTGGGGTTTGTCCTCTGGCCTGAATGCTGCCGACATAAGGCAAAGTGATCAAGCCATCAGGCCCGATCACCACGTTGGGTAAATCCACGATTCCATTACCAGAATCGTTGCTAAAAAGCCCACCTTGACCCGCTTCGAAAATACGGACGTTCAGCCGGTCTCCAACCCCAAGTGTCAGACCTGTTGTCAGCATCGGGGCATTCAAGAAGCGTTTTGAGAACCCTTTGCGCGCCCTGGTTGACAAGCGCTGTACAACAGCATCGGTCACAGGCACCAGCTCGTATTCTTGGGCCTGTGCCTGCTGCATGACGTCCTGAACCGTTGGACCCTGTATCGGCAAAGTACAGGCGGCCAAAGCGGTTAGGCCAAAGGCGAGCATCAGGCACTTTGCCGAGGTTTTTCGCGTTTTCTTCCATGAAACCAGCTTAGAATTTTTCACGTTTGTTCCAGTTCCTACGAGCTGTGTTCACGGATGAGATACACAAGCATTACCCCAATCGACCAGAGCATTATTGCAAACGCGGTGAAGATCGAAATGTTCTGAGCTCGTTTGGGATACAAGGACTTTTCTGGAAGTGTCGGCTGCACAAAGGCCGCCAAGTAACGTTGCATGCGATCCGCTTCAATCCGAGCGGCCTCTCGCGAGGCGAGGGCTGTAAAATAGGCCCGTTGAAGGAAATCCAGATCCACTATTAAATCTTCATACACACCAATTTGAGAGGTTAAGGTGGTGGCACTTCCTGCGAGGGTGCCAATGCCCTGTTCACCCGTGCCCATTTTGGCGCGCTGGTTTTGCACTTCCTGCTCCATCGCCGATATCTGCCTGCTCAGGTTTTTGACACTTGGTGAATCCTCGTCAAGAACACCCGCCAGCGCGCCGAGACGGGCCCGCGCCGAAGCTATCTGTCCCTCAAGAGCGCCCAATAGCTCAATCTGTTGACCGGCTGATGCAGCCGGATCAATCTCTTGTTGGGACTGCCGGAAGGTGGCAATTTTTTCGCGATGTGTATTGAGCAAGGCTTCAATTCGAGCGACCTCTCCCTCGGCACTGCGCATGGTGTCTTGGCGAGAGCGTTCTGAAATCGTATTTACAAGTTCATCGCAGATTGCCAAAATCGCGGTCGACATTCGTTGGGCGTCCTCGGGGGTGAAGGCCTGCACCTCTAGGGTTAATATTTTGGAGGACGTGTCAAAATACACTGAGATGAAGCTATCCAGATAGTCAACGATGTCTTCTTTCGTGCTGTCGCGATCAAGGCGCATCAGCGGATCTGATGGTGTTTTGCTGTAAATTTCGCGCAGGTCTAGACGCTCTTCCAGCCTATCGACCAGATCGCGGCTCTCGATGAAATCAACCAGCATATAGCTGTCGCTTGTGGTTGAAGAGACCGTCGATACGCTGGAAACGATACCAAGCAAATCCGTCGGGGCCGTAGCACCGGGGGAGCGGATCGCAAATTTGCTTTCGACGGCGTAGCGGTCCTTCGCAATTCCTAGATAATACGCCGCGACAAGCCCAATGGGAATGATGACAAACAAAACGAAACTAATCTTTGTCAGAAGACGTCTGAAACGCTGTGCGCCGTGCGATCGTCTTTGAACCTCATTCGCATTTAAAACATGGACCTTTGGGGGGGGCGGACCCTTTTCCGGCGAGGCTTTCTTGGGCTGTGTGTCCGCTGACATTTTGTCATCCAAAAATTGAGTCAATCAATTCTAGACTACTAAGCCTTTTGGGGCAATGGTTCGCGTTGTGGCACATGCCGCGAAAATGATTTCCCAAAGCGTTTTAGGCGTTCAGCTCTCTATAGCGATCAATCGCTTCTTCCAGATCCTCAAAATAGGCAAGCTGGCCATCATGCACAACCAGACCGGACTGACAGTATTCGCGCAGCGTTGGCATCGAGTGGGACACCATAATCACTTTTGACCTTGGCAAGCGCTCTTGAAAGGCGGCCTTGGATTTTCGTTGAAACCGGGCATCGCCAACGGCCATCACTTCGTCGATCAAGAACACTTCGAAATTAATCGCCATGCTGAGCCCGAAGGCAAGGCGCGCGGCCATGCCGCTTGAGTATGTCTTGAAGGGTTCGTAAAAATATTGCCCAAGCTCGGCAAAGCTCTCGACATTGTCGATCAGCGCTTCCGTGTTTTGGCCGTAAATTCGGGCGACAAAGCGTACGTTCTCGATGCCGCTCAGTTCGTGATGAAAGCTGCCGCGAAAGCCGATGGGCCAAGATATTGTTTTATGGCGGATTGTTCTGCCGGTGTCGGGCTCTTCAATGCCAGCAATCAACCTCAGAAGGGTGGATTTACCCGCCCCATTGCGCCCCAGAATCGCGGTGTTGCGCCATGGCAATGATATTGTGGAGCCTTTCAGCACTACTTTTCGCCCTGTCCGCAACCGATAGGTCTTGGACACATTATTTAGGTCGATCATACGCTCCGGAAACGTGTCAGCCATTCACCCACCAATCCAAAAGAATTCAAAATAACAACCCATGTGAACAGGTAAAACAGATCTACATCCGCACTTTGGTAACCAGGATAATAGCCGGCGCGAAACCCTTCTACACCATGGACAAGGGGGTTCCAAACCAGAACATCGCGATAAAGTGTCGGCACTGAGGAGATCGAAAAAAAGACGCAAGACACGAAGAATGCGGGGCCCATAATGATCATGTAAAGATTTGAAATCGAAGGCATGAAACGGCGCACAACAGCCAAGCTGGTGCCCGCCCCAAAGGCCATCATAAGCAACAAACCCAATGCAAGGATCATCATCGGGATGTCATTGGGCGGCGGGGCATCAAGTGCAAAAACCTGAAAACAAAGGACCAAGGTTATGACGGCGACATGGGTCGAACCATCAAGCACCAGCCGGCCCAAGGCCGCGTCCATCGGCTTGACCATTGGATAGTTGAACAACGGTCGGTTTTGATCAAACGCCATACTAACGTAAGCCGACGTGTTCCTGAAAAGCTGAAACGACAACACACCCGTGGCAAAGAAAAGCGCAAAGTCGCTGCCATTTGCACTTCCTTTCCCAATTTGACTGAACAAAAACGTCAGGATCGAGATCAACAGGACCGGTTCGATAATTGCCCACATATAACCGATACGTGCTCGGCCATGGCGCACACGCGCTTCTCGAAGCACCAAGGAAAATATGACACGAAGATGGGTGGTTAGGCGCGGCATTGATCTCACTATCACTGTGCGAAAACGGGCACGCTTGTCGTTGACCAGCTGGCCGTCGCCGCGTTTGCGCCCAACAGTCAGTTGATTATGGGCGCGGCGCAAGTGAAATTTACTGCAAATCGACGATCCCAGTCAATTTCCCCCAAAATTTGTTCCTTGCACTCAAGGGGGGGAGCAATGGTAGGAATGGAAAGAATAGATCGACGTCCCTAGGCATGCTAGGCAAAGGCGCTGACCCTAAAAGACGATAGCCCTAAAGAAGAGACTCATACTTTGGATTTGAATACTTATGTGATTGGTCAGGCCTGTCGATTGCCCGGCGCAGAAGATATTAAAGCCTTTCGGTCGCTTTTGCAGGATGGGAAGTGCGCGGTCACATCAGTTCCACAGGACCGTTGGAACCACGACCTTTTCTTGCATCCGCAACCCGGGACAAAGGGTAAATCCTATACCTTTGCCGCCGGGGTCATAGACGACATCTGGGGCTTCGATCTGTCGGCGTTTAACCTGTCTCCACGTGAAGCCACCCAGTTGGATCCGCAACAGCGCTTGCTGATGCAGGTTGTTTTTGAGGCCCTTGAAGATGCGCATATCGCCCCAGCCAGCCTTGCTGGGCAACGCGTAGGGGTCTTTGTAGGTGCGTCCAGCATGGACCACGGCTCCATTTTAGGACGTGATCCGTCTTTGGTAGATGCCTACCTTATGACGGGAAACACCCTATCTTTGGTCGCGAACCGGATTTCACATGCCTTCGATTTGCGTGGACCGAGTTATGTTGTGGATACGGCATGCTCTTCCTCTTTGGTTGCCTTGGATGCGGCTCGAAAAGCCTTGGCTTTGGGGGATATTGATACGGCGATTATTGGGGGTGTGAACCTTCTGTTGAATCCCGGCAGCTTTGTTGGATTTTCTGCCGCGCATATGTTGTCACAAAAGGGCCTATGCCAATCCTTTTCTGGCACGGCGGACGGTTATGTCCGGGCCGAAGGTTGCGCTGCTGTCGTGTTGCAGCGCACGGCGGATGTGCCACGTCGCGCACGTGCTCGTTTGTTGGACAGTGAAATAAACGCGGATGGATTTACACGGAACGTTGCACTTCCCGCCGAAGAGGGGCAATTCAGCTTGCTCTCGGATTTGTATGAGCGGGCAGAAATTGAGCCAAACGATTTGTCATTCATTGAGGCGCATGGCACTGGTACGCTGGTTGGCGACCCGATTGAGGCGCATGCCTTGAGCCGCGCGGTTGCGCAACATCGCATAGCGCCACTGCCCATCGGATCTTCCAAGACCAACGTCGGGCACCTCGAGCCAGCTTCTGGCCTTGTGGGGCTTATCAAAACCTTGATCGCGTTTGAAGATCACAGTTTGCCGGCCTCGTTGCATGCAGAGAGCCTAAACCCACACATAGACTTCGGAGCGCTGAACCTCGTGGTTGCGCGAGACGCGCTCAAGTTGTCGGACACAGACACGCTCACAGCGGGCGTCAGCTCTTTTGGATTTGGCGGCGTGAATGCGCATTGCATTGTTCAATCTGTCAAGACGGCAGCGCAGGACGTCGGCCCCGCACGACAGGACCGTCTGGTGGTAACATCAGCCTTTTGCGATGCTGGATTGAAGAAGCTTGCAGCGTCGTATGCCGATCAACTTGATCATCCGGCCGCGTTTTGCGAAGGCGGTCTGGTCGATCAAATGTGGGCAGGGCGGGACCTGCATCAAAAGCGCCTCGCCGTTCTGACCGAGGGACCTGCCTCAGCCAAGCAAGCGCTACAAGCCTTTGCAAAGGGGAAAACCGACCCCAGAGTTGTGCAAGTGGATGCGCGGCATGTTCACGCTCCAACGGTCTTTGCTTATTCAGGCAATGGAGCCCAATACAACGGCATGTGCCAGCTTTCGCTGGACCATGACACTGCCTATCGCCGCAGGTTCGAACAGATTGATATGGTATTTGTTCAGATCGCAGGCTGGTCCCTTTTTGACTGCCTAGAGGGGGGCAACGAGGCCCTTTCAAGTGTTGATATCGCCCAAAGCCTGTTGTTTGCAGATCAAGCCGCTCAGACAAAATCATTGGCCGAAAAAGGGCTGAAACCTGCCGCTGTGATGGGTCATAGCGGGGGCGAAATTGCCGCCGCGCATGCCTGTGGCGCGCTTTCACTGGAGCAAGCGGTTTCGTTGGTCGCCCAACGCTGCGCCTTGCTGCGCCATATTCAAGGCAAAGGCGACATGGCCGCGCTACAGGCGGGGGTGGCCGAGACGGAAGCGGTTTTGGCGGAGTTTGATCATGCCGATCCCGATTTCCCGATTGCCATCGCCGCCATTAACAGCACGCGCAGCGTGACGCTGACGGGGCCGAAACCTGAACTGAAACGCTTTGGCAAATGGGTGAGAAAAACCCATCGTCTTGCATGTGTGCAGCTGGACTTGGATTTCCCCTATCACTCGGTTCTATTGGCCCCGTACGAGGTGCCACTTCATGACGCATTGGGTGAGTTTGAGCCATCAGAGGCTGAGGTACGTTACTTCTCTTGCACCCGTGGGGCCGAAGTTTCTGGCCGTGACTTGAATGTCGGTTATTGGTGGGACAATCTTCGCCGTCCCGTTCTCTTTCAATCGGCTGTAGAGAGCGCTGCGGCAGCTGGATTCGATTGTTTCCTTGAGGTTGGTGCGCGGCCGATTTTGGCGAACTACATCAGCGACAGCGCCAAGATAGACGCGGGTGCAGTCACCGTCACGCATACGCTGTCCAAGGCAGACCCTTCCGACATAAATCCGTTGGAGCGCGCTTTTATTCGGGCTGTTCTTAACGGCTGTGCCTTTGACGAAAAGAGCTGCTTTTCGACCCCCAAGGGACCGGCAATCGATTTGCCAAACTACCCTTGGCAAAATACCCACCTCAGAGCGACGGACAGCCCCGAAGTCCAACGCCAGCTCGGAACGGACGACTGCTACCACCCGCTTCTTGGTGTTTTGATCGCCTCCAACAGCGGCGTATGGCGGCGCGATCTGGATGAGCATGTCTTGCCGGCCCTGCGGGACCATAAGGTGGGCGAGTCCGTGCTTTTGCCTGCAACTGCCATGGCCGAGATGGCCTTTGCGGCGGCCCACAAAGTCACGAATGGGGCGTTTGTTGAAATCACCGACTTGGACCTGACCTCGCCGGTGATTTTGTCAGGCGGCCAAGGGCTTGAGGTGCAGACATCGGCCAACACCACAACCGGACAGATCACATTGCACTCTCGGGCACGGTTGAGCCAAGACGCGTTGCGCGAGCATATGCGGGCGCGTTTTTCGGTGCTTTCGTCGGCCCCGACACCCCCGAACGAGGCGGCCCCGCTACCAATCTTGGAAGCCGAGGATAGAGGCAGGTTTACCTATAAAAAAGCTGCGGGCCTTGGCCTGAATTATGGCCCCGCGTTTCAAGGAGCAGGTGCCCTTCGAGTGGGTGAAAAAACCATCGACGTGATGTTGCTGGAGGGCGTTGGACTGCACAGCGATCACAAGCTCTCTGGGTTTGATCCGGTACAGATGGACTGCTTGTTGCATGGGCTTATTGAGGCCGCGAGAGGGTCGGAATTTGATCGACTGAGGCAAGGGTTCGTGCCTATTCGCGTCGGTCGTATTCAAGTGTTCGCCCCAGGTCAAGCCATAAGCTCTGGAAGAGCGCATGTGCGCAAACTGGGCAGCAAATCGATGCTCGTGGATGTCACTGGTTTCAACAGGGAGGGGCAAGCGGTGGTTCGTTTTCAGGGGCTGCGCCTGCAAGCCTCGTTCCTGCGCGCCCCGATTGAATTTGACCATCACGCCTTTCATGTCACCGCGCACCCAATTTTGCCGAGCATAGCATTGTTGGATGAAGAGACACTTCTCGCCGCCTTGGCGGAGGCCGCGTTATCAAAGGCCGCTGGCGATGATAGCGGGCTTTTGATTGCGGCGGCAACGCACCAAGCAATTTGGAGCGCGTTGCGCGATTGCACCGGCGAAGAAGGCATCTACACAATCGCAAACCCGGATCAGCCCGCGGAATACAGATTTCTGGGAATGCTCAGTAATTTGAACCTTGCCGTCGCAGAAGACGACACAAACCAGTGGCGCATCGCCGCAACCTGCGATCTGCCCACATCGGATGAGATTGCCCACAGCCTATTGGAAGAGCGGCCTGATCTGATCGCTGACCTATCCGTCCTTTTGCGCCTTCCCGCTGCCGTGCGTGAAGTGTTGGCCGTGAGGGGGGGGCTCCCGCCTGAGCCTGAGATGCTCTTTGGCCGTGAGGCTGTGAAAGATTTGGGAGGCACACATCCACAGGCCACACAGATTTTGAGCGTTGTCTTAAGTTCCTTTGTGGACGCGGTGCCGCATGAGAACCGAGTGCGCATCGGGGTTGTAGGGCCGGACTTGGACGTGTTGAGAGCGATGAAACGGGCTCATCCAGGTTTGGAACTTGTGGAAATCCGCCCCCCCACCGCTGAGGGACAATCAAGCCAATCCGAGTTTATGTCGATGGCATGGGACGCGGCTTGGGGGTTTGATGCCATTGCGATTACGACCCCTTCCGTTCTGGAAGCGGCAGATGTGGAGGTTTGGATCCAAGAGGCGCTGAACGCTGGGGGCTCAGTCGTTTTATTGAACCAAAACGCTCCCGCGCTGGCAATGGCAGCACAGGCAACAGCCGCGACTCCTCTCGCTCAAGCGTCGAATACCATGCGGATACAGCAACGCTTTGACAGGATTTTCAAAGCGCCGATGCTACGTTTTACGTTGCCGGATGGCGCGCTGAACGGAGATCTTTTGGTCGGCCGTTTGCCAATTGCTGAAGATGAGGGTGTTCCGCATCTAAGTGATCTGGATGATCCATGGCTCGCTGTCTGGGAGGCGCTTTTTGGCCCCTGTCAAACATCACGGGATGGCTTGCAGGTGATAGACCCCGCGCGGGAAACCGCCCCGTTGTTGTTCCAAAGGCCTTTAGATACGCGGACGTCCTTAAGTGAAAGCCTGCTCGAGCTTAAAACACTGATCATAAGGGCTGCTCAAGAGGCGCGGCCAGTGTTTGTGGTTCTGCCCAATGGGGCACAGTTTCATGGGTCCGCCCCGGCGGATCCACAGCAATTTGCGCTATGGTGTAGCTTGCGGACGATTTCGAATGAGTATCCTGACCTTAAAATAACAGCCGTGGACCCTGGTGACGTCGATGACGCAAGCATTCTTTTGCGCGTGCTCTGCGCAGTTATGCAGTCAGCGCCGGATGAAACCGAGATTATTTTGATGCCAGATGCCGTTCTGGGTTTACGCGTCGAAGTTGGTCTGCCGCGGGTGTCTTCTATCGGCCTTTTGGGGGGTACATCGCTGACCCTGAACTGCGTCAGTTCAAGGCGGCTCAACGGATTGGTTTGGCTACCTACGCCCCGTGCAGACCCTAAAGAAAACGAGGTCGAGGTCGAAGTCGCGGCAACGGGTCTGAATTACCGTGACGTAATGTGGGCTTTGGGTTTACTGCCGGAAGAAGCCTTGGAAAACGGGTTTGTTGGCCCCACGCTTGGTTTGGAATGTGCGGGTCGCGTGGCGCGCGTTGGTGCTGCTGTGACCAAGGTTGCGCCCGGCGATCATGTGATCGCTTTTGGGCCATCGTCCTTCGGCACGCATCTGGTGAGCGACGAGGCTTGGGTCACGCCAATGCCAAAAGAGATACCGCTTGTGCAAGCGGCGACGCTGCCAGTTTCATATTTTACCGCCCAATACGCGCTTGGGCATTTGGGGCGGCTCGAGGCCGGTGAAACGGTTTTGATCCATGGCGGTGCCGGCGGCGTTGGGTTGGCCGCGATTGCGGTGGCGCAGACGATTGGCGCACGGGTCATCGCGACGGCAGGCAGCCCTGTGAAACAAAAACTGCTGGCTGAGTTGGGCGTTGAGCATGTCCTGTCTTCGCGCGATATGAGCTTTGTGAGCCGCGTGCGTGACTTGACCGATGGTCAGGGCGTGGATGTTGTTTTGAATTCCCTCGCGGGGCCTGCTATGGAGGCAAGCCTCGGATTGCTCCGGCCCTATGGGCGATTTTTAGAGCTTGGAAAACAGGATTATTACACAAACACTTTGGTCGGTCTGCGAGCCTTGAAGGACAACATATCTTACCATGGAATTGATATCGACAGCTTGCTTGTTGATCGCCCAAATACCGCACGGGATGTTCTGGCAGACGTGATGGCGCATGTGTCAGACGGCCACTATACGCCTTTGCCGATGACCGTGTTCGACGGAGCCGAAGTGGTCGAGGCATTTCGTTTGATGCAACGATCAGGGCAGGTTGGGAAAGTCGTTGTCACCCCGCCTGATGTTCAGGCTGTAAGCACGGCGGCTTTTGATCAAAGCCCGATCTTCATGGCAAAACCCGATGGCTGGCATGTGATCGCTGGTGGTTTGGGAGGGCTTGGGTTGGAGTGGGCCGAAATCTTGCAGCAACGGGGGGCGACCCATTTGGCTCTTTTGAGCCGCACGGGCAGCGCATCTGCTGAGGCCATGGCGCGTGTCGATATGTTGCGGCGTGACGGTGCAGAGGTGCATATCGTTGCCTGCGATATTACCGACAGGGTTGGCGTTGACGCAGCCCTGGACGATTTGCGGGCCCTTGCGCCCATCGCGAGCGTTTACCACGCGGCGATGGTGCTAGAAGATCGCGGCCTTGCAGACATCGACGCGGCCCTATTGGCGCAGGTTCTACCGGCCAAGACGCGCGGCACGGATAACCTTGACCAAGCGACGCGCACGGACGATTTGCAGGCCTTCGTCGTCTTTACCACGTTGGCGTCACTGATCGGCAATATTGGACAAACCGCTTACGTGGCCGCGAACGCCTACCAAGAGGCAGTGATCAAACAACGCGTGGCGGCGGGATTGCCGGGACTTGCTGTGGGATTTGGCGCGATTACCGATGTAGGCTATGTTTCGCGCGATGCAGCATTGACTAAAATGTTGGTTCAGATATCCGGGAAAATCAAATTCCCCGCGCCCGTGGCCTTGAGCGCTTTGACTCGCTTGCTGGCGCTTCCAACATGTGGGCCATGCGTGACCCTGACACCAATGAATTGGTCAAATGCTTTGGGTCAATTGAAAATACTGCGTAATCCCAGCCATGAGCGCCTGTACCGGTTGGCTGTGACGTCTGGACAGCGTCAGAGCGTCGAGACACTGCGGGTTGACTTGATGAAGCTGAGTTACCCCAAAGCTTTGAAACGAACCATCGAGTTTTTGAAACGAGAGATTGCAGGTATCCTGCGCGTGTCTGAAAGCTCGCTTTCCTCCACGCGTTCGCTTGGAGAATATGGTATGGATTCGCTGATGGGTGTGGAACTGGGGCTCGCGGTGCAAGAGGTGCTGGGGGATGATTTGCCAATGCCGACCTTAGGGGATGACCCCACGATAGAAGGGATGGCCATTGTGCTTGTGAAGCATATTAAGGCCCATGACACGGATGCGATATCAGAGCCTCATGGCGTCTCAACCCGCCAAATTGTGGACCCCTTGAAACGGGCGACTGAGCGCGACCAGGTTGACGAGGCTACCCAATGAGGTCGCGCAAAACACCCCTTTCGCCCGAGGCTCGGGCCCGTGCACTTAACGCGGTGCGCGGCAAAGGGCAGACGGCCTCTAGGCTACCCCAGCCCCGCAACCGCAGCCCCGCCTTTGAGACGCTGGCAGGCTATAAAGAGCGTGAAATGTGGCGTGAGATGTCTGCGTCGTTTGGCATCGGGGACCCGACGTTTCGTCAGATTGAGGGACGCCCGGGTCCAATAAGCCGCATGGGTGGGCGGGATGTTTTGAACTTCAGTTCTTACGACTATCTCGGTCTGAATGCTGACCCTAGACCCGCAAATGCGGCCAAGGCGGCGATTGATCGCTATGGGGTTTCTGCATCGGCAAGCCAACTGACCGCTGGCCAACGCCCCATACATCGCGAATTGGAAAAGGCGATCGCCGCCCATTATGAAGTTGAGGATGCGCTAACCTTTGTGTCAGGGCACGCAACAAATGTTTCGGTCATTTCGACCCTTGTGCAAAAGAATGACCTGATTATTTACGACGAATGTATTCACAATAGCGCCTCTGTTGGGGCGGCGCTTTCGACCGCTTCACGCCGTAGCTTTGCGCATAATGATTTGGATGCCTTGGAAGCCCTGCTTGAAGAAAACGCGGGACAATATCGCGCCACATTGATTGTGGTGGAGGGGCATTATTCGATGGATGGTGACATCCCCGACCTTGGTGGTTTGCTCGCTCTCAAGGCGCGGTTTGGGTTTTGGTTGATGGTTGACGAGGCACATGGTCTTGGTTGCATTGGTGTAACGGGCAAAGGTGTGCGCGAAGTTTACGGCGTCGCGGGGGAACAAGTCGATATCTGGATGGGCACGCTTAGCAAAACGCTGGGTTCAACCGGTGGCTATGTCGCGGGCAATGCGGCCCTGATTGATATCATCAAGTACGAGGCACCTGGGTCGGTCTATTCAGTGGCATTGTCACCACCGCTTGCGGCAGCAGCAGCTTGCTCGCTCGCCATTCTGGAGGCGGAGCCAGAACGGGTTGCGAAGGTGCAAGCTCGCGGTGCATTTTTCTTAGAATGTGCGTCCAACCTTGGGTTGGACACCGGCAGCAGCATCGGCTCATCTATTGTTCCGGTGATCGTGGGCAAAACAGAAATTGCCATTGCGCTGAGCATGAAACTGCTTGAGCGTAATATCAACGCTTTACCAATCGCCTTTCCGGGGGTGCCCATGAATGCCGCGCGCTTGCGGTTTTTCTTGACCAGTGAACACACAAATGAACAAATTGCTCATGCGCTCGCCGAAACTGCCAACATTTTGGCAGACTTGCGGGACAGCCCTTTGGCGTCCCTCAAATGAGATGTTTCAGGAAGTAAATATTGCGCAATAGATGCCCCCCCCTTCTTTCTCTTTGGATGTCCGGAGCACTTGATTGGCTCTCTATTACGTGCCTGAAATCGGCGGTTAGGCACGGTCATGAAGTGCATCTGTATAGCTATGGTGACATTCCAAATATTCCCAATGGTGTGCTGCACAAAGACGCACGGATGATTGTCCCTGAAGATGAAATTTTTCTTTACGATGGCATAAACCAACCTGGGCGTTTTGGTTCGCCAGCGCCGTTCTCGGATTCATTTCGTTATCGCGCTCAACAACAAGAACGCGGCGTATGGATGGACTGTGACATGTATTTCTTGCGTGGAATTGATCTTTCGCCGCCATTGATCCTAGCATGGGAAAGAACCCAGAATACAAATCCAAACGCGAGTTGGTTCGACAATCTTGTCGGAAACGCCTTGATGAAGCTCCCCCCAAGGTCTCGGCTAACAACTGACCTCGTGAGGCTGACTTCAAAGCCCTATAAAATGCCGCCTTGGGTGTCCAAAGAGATCCAAAACAAGGTGTTGGAAAAGTTGCAAGGCAAGCCCTTTTTCCCGGGTGCAGTTGGATATGCAACCGTGGGGCCGGTTGGGCTAACCTACTATGTAAAAAAGCGAAACCTTTTGCATGAAGTCTTGCCAAGTCATCATTTTTACCCAGTCTTTTATAGGGATATGGCGCGTTTCGGAGGGCAAGATGAAGCCTTTCGCACCTCGCTTTCGCAGGAAACAGGGGCCATTCACATATGGAACAGCGCTTTTATGCGTGAATTTGGCCACAAGGCACCGCAGGGCAGCTTTGCCGCACGGTTGAAAGAAGAAAGTCTAGAGGCCTGACGTCTGGTTCTACTTATGGATGCCGCTAAATTTTTCGAGGCCCCTTGGCAACACGAAAAGTTGGTTTAAATCGGCCGCATGGCTAAGGCCATTGTGAGCGTGCCGCGATGTTGAGTTGTTGGCACGCGTATGTGTCGCTCACACATTTCAAAGTGCAAAGGTGTTTGACGAATGGGAGGCGGCCTGCTTTGAGGTGCCCCATATTACCCGGCAGTTGGGCGTCGAGGTCAGACTGGCCGATACCCCTTATTCTTCAATAGGTTGAGTCGACGGCAGGACCGCGCCTGATGGTGGCTGAAGGGGGTTTGTAAATGGGGTTTCCGCGCTTGCTTTTTTCGGGCCCCTAAATACAAATGGGTCCTTAGACATGGATGTGTCGATTGCACAGGTAGTCGATTTTGCGTAACATATTCTTAACCCATTTGCGCGGGGCGATCACCCTAACGCGTTCGTCCACAAGGTGCAGATATTTGTCAAACTTCAAAGCCTATGCAATTCAGAATGTCATTGCCCCAGATTTTGATCGCCCGGAAACACTCTATTTGAAGGACCCCGACGCAGCGCCGGGGTGTCGTGGAGAGCTGCCGTGGACCCTGTCTGCTGGCCATGAGTTGTCAACGGATACGTATCTCAATTCATTGTACCACCATGTTTGGACTGAATATGCCAATATCGGGCGGGTCGGACTACAGGTTGCGGCAGATGCCGAAATCTCGATTGAGTTTTTTGCGGTTCAACGTGATCAAGGTCCTATCGCGATTGCCCAGTGGGCAGGGTCAGGGCGGCAGACGATTTGGCTGGACGATGTACCTGAAGGCACTGTTCGTTTTACCTTTACGCTTCGGGCCGCTGCGGAGGTGAATGTAACGCAGCTGCGGTGGGTGACAGATGCCGCCGCCCATCGCGCCCCATCTCTTTCAGTCGGGTTGTGTACCTTCAATCGCGAGCCGTTTTTGGCCCGCACGGTTGAAGCGCTGGTGCAGCAGCACGAAAAGACACCCGCCATTAAAGCCATTTATGTGATCAATCAAGGTGCCACTTTTAGCAACCCTGCCTTGTTAGAAAACGCCAAACTTGGATTTGTAAATGTCTTGGAACAACCCAATTTGGGCGGCTGCGGTGGCTTCACGCGGAGCATGTTAGAAAGCATAACGTCAGAGAACCCAACGACGCATCATGTTTTGATGGATGACGATATTGTCCTCGATCCCAGAATGCTCGACCGGATCGCGCTGTTCTTGGGGTATTGCGAGGAGAATCTGGCACTTGGTGGGCAGATGCTTGAGATCGAGCGCCCGACACGGTTGTATGAAGCTGGCGGGCGTTTGAACCCGCTTTGGTTCGTGGAACCGGTTGGTCACAATTTGGAAATGGATCGGCCTGAGGGTGTCGGTCTTTTTAACGAGACGCCGCTCATTAGCTATAACGCTTGGTGGTTTTGCGTTATTCCGACCGACGTGATCCGCACAATTGGCCTACCGCCCCCCTTGTTTATTCGGGGCGACGATATCGAGTATGGCTGCCGGATGAGCGAAGCCGGTATTGCAACGGTTCCCTTGCCGGGCTGTGTCGTTTGGCACGAAAACTTTACCTATAAGGCCAGTGATTGGTTGCTTTACTACGATCTGCGCAACCGCCTGATATTGGCGAGTTTGCATCCGGACATTGTGACCCCGCCAGATTCGCTCTATTTGCTGGGCTATTGCATGAGCATTTTGCTCCAACATCGCTACCGTGCGACCGAGGTGTCGCTGAAGGCGATTTCAGATGCAATTGGCGATCCTAAATTGGCGCTCGGGAAAGATGGTGCCACACGTCATCAGACACTTATGTCGTGGGTGAACAGCCTACCCGAACCGAAAGTCTATAGAGCCAACGATTTGCCGCAAAGCGAAGAGGGGCAATTTATCCCGCTGGACGCTTCCGTGTCGGCGATGGTCAAGATGTCTGTAAAGGGGTTCATTACCCTGCATCTTTCACGCATCACTCCCCGCCGTAAACCACTTCGTTTCAGGCATATGCCGGAGGCAACATCCGTGGGCGCACGAGATTATCTGGCTGCACGCAACCCGGATGAAACCGAATTTACGCTCTATAAGAGTGACTTGCGCCAGCTTTGGCGTCTGTTCTTTAGAACCCTGCGTGTCTGTTTTCAACATATGCTGCGGTCCAAGAAAATGGCCAAAGTCTATCAATCAGAGTTGGAAGACATGCGGAGTGCTGAAAATTGGCGTAAGGCTTTTGGGATGAGACCCTAGCCCACCGGTTTCGTCAGGACGGCTGCGAAATCTGCACGTAAGCCGGTTTCATACTCCTCATATTCTCGGCTGCCGGGCATGTCGGCCCATTTCACAGCATAAAGGCTAAATGGCCACGGCACCTTGGCAACTTCACGTTCCCGCCTTGGGAGGTCAGCTTTTAGCGAGGCAAATGTGTTTGGGGTGATGTCTTTGTAGCTGACGAACTCCAGCCCCGAATTTTGTGCGGCCTTGCGCAATTCGGCCTCAATTTTCTTATGATCACCCTGCCGATAACCACCACTGAGCGAGATGATCCCACCGGGCCGCAACACTTTGGCGGATTCTTCGACAAAGGTCTTCAGCCCAAAGTAGGTTGGTGCCCCGACGCTTATCAACAGATCGAAACTTTCAGGCTCAAATGCGAGGCGGTTGGTTTTACCACGCTGGATATTTGCTGTGATGGAAGAGGTCGTGTGCTTGCGGGCCAGCGCAACTGCGGACCGACTGCGCTCGGTTCCGGTTAGTGCTGCGTTTGGGAAAAGACGCGACAGAAAAATCAGCCCGCCGCCTTGGCCACACCCAACATCGAGGATGTCTTTGGGGGCAGGTGATAGCGCCGCAATTTGGCTATGCCCCGCCTGATGGTACATCATTGCGCAATGTTGTTCGCCAGAAAATTCGGGATGCTCCACAAAGTCTGGATCAAATGGCAAGTAGCCTCCGTTAAAGAACCAATGCTTTCTTGCGGGCGACAGGCGATACAGGACCTCATAAGCGATGAGATCGAATAGGTGGAACCCAAGGCCGAATATTCGTTTAAAAAGCGTAGATCGTGCACGAAGTAAGTCTGGCATCAAAGGCTCTTTTCATGGTTACTGTGTATTCACTAGCTTCAACTTGTAAGGCCCGCAATGAAAAGACCCTATGGTTAACGATTTCAAACCCGTAAACGAGCCGCTGTTAAAACGCAGCTTCGTTTTTCTACAGGGGCCAACCTCTCCGGTCTGGCGCGACCTTGGTCGGACATTGGCGGATCGCGGGCATGATGTGTTGAAGATTAACCTTTGCCCGGGGGACCGGTTATTTTGGCGGGGGCGCGATACGATAGGTTTTCAGGGCAGTTTGGCGCAATGGCCGGCGTTCCTCGCCGCGCAGTTGAAAGAGCGCGGCGCGACGGACATCATCTATTTCGCAGACCGTTTTCCTTATCACAGGATCGCCCAAAGCGTGGCGCGACAGATGGGGGTGCGGCCGGTCTCGATGGAATACGGTTACCTCAGGCCTGATTGGATGGTCATTGAGGAAGGCGGGCAGTCAGCCTATTCGCACTTCCCAAACACGCCTCGGGACATTCGTGATGCCGCAAAACCGCTTCCGGCAGTTGATCCGGCTCAGATCCATGCAATTCCTGACGTCACGGAGGCCGTTTGCGAGACCAGTTTTCATCTTTCAAACGCTTTTTTTGCATGGCTTTTGACGCCCGATTATGCACCAGATCGCTACTATCCGGTGCTCCGCGAATTTGCGTCTTATGCGCCGCGCATGATCCGCCGCGCGATGAATGCAAAACCGGCCGCCCGCTTGACAGCACAGCTTGGGGCAACCGATACGCCCAAATTCCTGATCCCGTTGCAAATGCAAAATGACTATCAGCTGCGCGACAATGCACCTGCGGGATATCAAGAAGGGTTTATCCGTGAAGTGATGGAGAGCTTTCGACGTGCGGCTCCTGCCAGCGCCCAACTGATTTTCAAGATGCACCCGATGGACAACGGGTTGGAGCAATGGCAGCGACGAGTGCCTTCGATCGCTCACTCTCTTGGGCTGGCGAACCGTGTGCATTTTTTGGATGGTGGGGATCTGTCTGCGTTGTTTAAGTTGATCTCGGGCTGCGTTGTGATCAACTCTACCATGGGTTTGCGGGCCTTGAATGACAACGTTCCAACTAAAGTGATGGGGGTCGCTGTATATGACGTTGACGGGTTGACCCATCAAGGTGCGCTTGATCGGTTTTGGAACCAACCTACCCCGCCTGATCTCGCGCTCCTGACCCTGTTCGGGCGCGCCCTCGCGCATGGTATTCACCTGCGCGGCGCGGTTTATGGGCGTAGCGGGCGGGCGGCGCTCGTCCAAAATGCGCTGAAACGACTGGAAGCGCCAGAACTGCATGGAGCAGGGCTCTATGTTGCTCATCCGCCGCGATTGGTGCGGGCCAAAGCATTGGGGATAACAGTGCCTGAGATCTCGAGGGTGGAGCATACCCTGTGAATAAGCAGCGCATTGTCATAACAGGTGCATCACGCGGGTTAGGTGCAGCCATTGCAAAGCGGTTGGCGGGGGAAGGGCAACACCTTTACTTGTGCGCGCGGGACACATCACCTGTGGGCAAGCTTTCAGCGGATTTGACCTCGAAAGGCAGTACACTTGAATGGGCCAAAGTTGATGTCGGCGACACATCTCGGGTTACTGAATGGATCGATTCCATCTGGGAGGCGGGCCCCATTGATACACTCGTCCTGAACGCAGGGCTGTTTGATGGGCGAGGGGAAGATGGGCGTTTGGAAAGCCCCGCTCGAGCCGCGGTTTTGATTGCCACAAACCTGACCGGCGTCGTTGTGCCAGCGCTGAAGGTTGCAGAAAAGATGCGCGCGCGAAACGGCGGGCACATTGTCTTCATCAGCTCATTGGCAAGTTTTGCAGCCCACGCAGACGCCCCGACCTATTCCGCCAGTAAGGCCGGTGTCACGTCGTTCGCCCGTGCTTTGCGCGAGGATTTAGCGCCGAACAATGTTCGTGTGACGCTTGTTCATCCCGGCCACATCGACACCGCGCAAACACGCCAACAGATTGGCGCAATACCTGGCCTTGTCTCGGCACAGAATGCAGCAGAGCGCATCGTCAAAGGGATGCAGCGAGGGCAGAGCGAGATCAGTTTCCCGTGGACATTGCGTCTGGGATTGGCGGTCTTGGCGATGCTGCCGTGGCGGCTGCGGGCTAGGCTTAATCGGCCCTTGCGCTTTCGGGTCCGCCCACCGGCGCATTCAGACCTTGATTAGGCACCATGGCGTAAAAGCGCCCCAACGAAACCCGCGCCGCCTGTTATAATGCAGGTTTCACCTTGCAGCCCGATCACGTCGGCAGTCCTACGAGATTGCGCAGGCTGCGCCCTGTCTCAGCGGCAACAACGTCCCATGTAAGGCTTTCAGCGATCGCCTGACCTGCGCGGGCAATTTCGCGGGCATTGTCATCGTTGTTCAGGACCCAATCTATTTGGTCTTGCAAATTGGACAGGTCCCTTTTGATCGGAACGTAATGCTCATAAGCCCGTAGTTGGTGGTAGTACCATTGACGAAACCCCATTTGGCTGTCGACCTTAAGCACGCAATTCCCCATCAAAAATCGGTGAAACAGGTTGTCCCATGTGGTGGCAAACCCATCGATATCGATCGCGAATTTTCGCCTAGCCCAAGTTTTAGTCCCAATTCTGTCAGCCTTGAAACCTGCATCCTGAATGATCCGTTCTTCTAGCGGTGTCATCGCGTTGACAAAGCGAAAATCAAGAGGGGTTGTTTTTGCGTGCATCGCCATTCGCAGCCGTTGGCGCACCAATGGGTTGTCTCTTTGAAGCGGATCGACAGTGAACAGTCCCGCCCCCGTAGGCCGGCCTCTCCAAATAATTTCAGAGCTTCGCTCATTCCAAGGCACGCTATTTTCAGTGCTTTCCGCCAGCCAATCACGAAGTTCTTGGTAGCCACGGTCTCGGAAGAAATAAAAGTCTGGGATCAGCAATTTTGTCGGGTCGCATGACGAGAATGAACATTGTGCCAGCGACGGATTCTGCCCGTCGGAAAGGTGAAACTTAACCTTAGCTACATCAGGGCCTGCGCAATACATCCAGCCAATTGCGGTCGGGGCGCGTTCGATTATAAGACGCAACCGGTCATCTTGTTTTGCCAAGTGAGGGACATGCAGGTGGAAATCATCGCCTTTTCGCTCAACCCGCACGTCTAGGCTGGGTATAATGCTTTTGTCAGTGTGCAAAAAAACCTGTCCCTGAAAATCGGTTACACGTTTGACCTTGCCGGTCAGGTTTTGGTTAAGCTCTGTGCTCACGTCTTGAGAATGGTTTGGCTGCGGTTTTGGCGAGACCTGCTGCTGGGCCTTCCTGGGGCTAAGAAGGGCTTTCACTTTTGCTACAATCCTGTTGCTGTTGTGGATTTCTTGTCTCTATCATAAATCAGGACTTTTAGAAGTCTAGTTCTGAACCCAAAAGCATTTCGATTGGCCTGTTGCATTAACTTGTCTTCGGTTGCGGCTAACGGGGCATGTTTATTTTCCGGAGGCCGATCACGCAGCGCAGCCCGTTCAGATATCATAGCTTTTCACCTGATGTGACCCTATGTGCGGTGATGCTACCGTTTTGCGCAATTATGCCGCGGTGTTCGAGATCTGCTGACTGATCGAGGGTTTGAGGTTGATGCTTCCACAACCTATAGGCGGATGCGGGCGAAGCTGAGCCTTTCAGAGCCACGGGTCTACAATATTGTTAGCGCCGGTCACTCAAACACAGCTCCACGGTTTCTTGCTTAAACTCTTTCGTAAACCGTATTCTTTTACTCATATCCGTCTCTCCTTGGTCCCGAAATTACAAAGCAAAGCGTTTCCAAATCTGGGGGAACCTCAGATCTAAAGATCAATTGCAATGCGTAGTCATTTTGCCAGTCAATAAGTATTCACTGACCTTCCAGCCAAAGTCGGTGGGCAAAGCTTCCTTCAGGAGGTATTTCTCCCGCCCGATGACGGATTTCATTGTTCCAAAGGTGTACAGCGAATGTCTGAGGCGAAAAAAATTTGGAGCAGTCTATATTTGGGTCGAACATGGTTTCGATCTCCTCCACTCTGATCGGATAAAATCGGTCACGACCAAGAATATGCTCCTCAAGTCTATGGCGCCAGATTAGGGCTGTAAGTGCTTTTGGACCAAAAGTTCCCCACGGAAGGTAACTAGGGTGAACATCTTCACTGCCCCACTGTTCTGTGAGCCGGGCTCGATGGCCCTTAAACACCCATGGAGGGATGGTATACGGGGGCCGATACAGTTTGATCAAGTCGATCAATAATCGACTGTTTTTCGGAAGCTTCAGAACCCCGGTGTTGACCGCGCCGTCTACAGTCCGAGTGTGTTGATAGCCAAAAACAAAGGGGGATTTAGCGAAACGAAATGGCTTTAGGCAATAGACGTCACAATCGACCCATATCCCTTTACCCAGACGCAACAATTCGTATCGAAACAAATTTGAAAAAAGCGCAGGAGTTCCCTTGGCTTTAGGCAGGTCATCTCCTTGGTAGGTTATAATTTCACTTTTCGGTAAGATCTTTGCTGCGTCTTCGACCTCAACTCCAGCAGGAATGCCCTCTAGTTCTTCATAAACGAAAAGGCGGAATCTGGTTCCTTTGTCCAGAAAAGACCGCATGCATGCTCGTTCAATCCAAGTCAGACTTTCCCCATGCCAGAACGAGTTCACGATGCCGTCGCGTTGGTTCCATTTAAATTGGAAAGTTCGCAATTCCTGTCTCCTAATAGCGGGCTCAGAGTTCGATCTGACTTGGTCAATCGATAATTTGTTCCAGACAATCGCTTTCTTCTTACTCTCTTTAATTCATCATTATTCCACAAGTGGAAAAGCATTGGCGGTGAATTTGACCGGCGACAATAATTTAAAGTCGCTCATGCTATTTTGTCGACTGTGATGCCAATCGAGATATGGTTAGGCAGAGTTCAGTGGCTTTGGCCATATCTTGAACGGATATCCATTCGAGTGGGCCGTGAATATTCTGCATCCCCGTGAACAGGTTCGGCGTAGGCACACCCAATTCGGTTAAGCGCGAACCGTCGGTTCCGCCTCGGATCGGAACCGAAACCGCTTCGATACCCAACTCATTTGCGGCCTCGCGCGCGAGATCGACCGGTGCCATGTCTGCTTCCAGCCAATAGCGCATGTTACGATACTGCGGCTCAATTGCGCAGGTGATCTCGGCACGGGGTTCAGAGGCCTGAACTGCCGCACAGACTTGTTCGACCAATTGTCCTTTTGCGGCAAGGCCATCACGCTCGAAATCTCGGAGGATGAATTTAATCTTCATTTCTGCAGCATCACCCAACATTTCGGTTGCGTGGATAAACCCCTCGCGGTCGGCTGTTGTGTCAGGCGTCATTGTTGCCTGCGGCAAAGTCGAAATAATTTTAGATGCCAGCTGGATGGCGCTGACCATCTTGCCCGTTGCGAGACCAGGGTGGATAGAGATGCCTTTGATCGTAACAACAGCGCCATCTGCTGAAAAACTTTCGTACTCGATCTCGCCGATCGCTTGCCCGTCGAACGTGTAGGCAAAATCAGCCGCAAAGTCTTTGGGCAGCTTTGCCCCCACGCCACGCCCGATTTCCTCATCAGGTGTGAACGCGATCCGGACGGGACCATGCGGTATTTCGGGGTTGGCCAGCATGTGTCGGGCCGCTGTCATGATAATCGCTATCCCCGCCTTGTCATCGGCCCCCAGCAACGAGGTGCCCGAGGCGGTGATAATGTCCTGCCCGACCTTTTCCGCCAGATAGGGAAATTCATCTGGCGACAACGCCAACTCTGGTGCATCTGGAAAGGTAATTTCACCGCCATTGTAGCCCCGGATAACACGCGGCTTAACGCCGGTTGCGTTATACTGGGGGGCTGTATCGACATGCGCAACGAAACCGATTGTCGGACCAGGTGCCGTGCCCGGGATGGTCGCAAGGACAACACCATAATCTGTAAGCTCAATCTCTTGTGCGCCAATTTCAGCCAACTCCTGTTTTAGGAGCCGCAACATGTCAAACTGAATTTCGGTGCTTGGCGCTGTGGGGGAGTCCTCGTCGCTTTGGCTGTCAATTGCGGCATACCGGACAAGCCGGTCTTCAAGCTCCTGATCGAAAGGATTGGACATGTGTAACCTCATTTTGTTGCGTTCGGTTTTCACGGACAGTAGGGACTAAATTCACTTAGCTACAGTGGAAAAATTGTCATTATTAAATAGGACCATGGACAGCTTGCTAGCTGCAATTCAACTGAGTTGAGTTCGAGGGGTGATACCCGAGGACCCATTATTGTGTCTTTGCAAATAGTGACGCGACTCAGAGCCTGTCTTGGTTGAATGTATTCCGGGCTTTTTATTGCAAACCGAGCCGACGGTTGTTTGCAAAAGTGTTTCGCAAGCAAGATAAACTCAAACAGGATAAACGCGCGTTCCTCATTGTATTCCCATTAAAATGATCCGCTCTGAGTGAGGGCATTGCCGGTTGTCTGCTTTGAGCAACTGCAGACAACCGACAACAAGGCAATTATTGGGTGCACCGCAGGATGCGGTAGAAAAAGGCTCATTCCTGCAGTTAGCTGCAAGCTGTTCGAAGGTTCGGTTTGGGCGGTTCTAGGCAAAATGTTTAACCCTGCCAACACCAGCTAATCCAGCTTTCTCATGTCAAAATCGCTTGCATCGTGACGCTCGGGAAGCTGTTCATCGGGCTCGCCCCATGTGCGATTGACCATTTTGCCGCGTTGAAAGGCGGGCCGATCATAGATTTCATCCACCCAGCGACCGAGGTTCTTATAGCTATCTACCTCAAGAAACTCGGCGGCATCATAGACCAAACCTTTGATCAAAGCGCCATACCAAGGGGCCGTTGCGATGTCGGCAATTGTGTAAGTATCGCCAGCCAGATATCGGCGATCAGCTAAATTGCGGTCCAAAACGTCAAGCTGGCGTTTGGTTTCCATTGCAAACCGGTTGATCGGATATTCTAATTTTTCCGGTGCATAGGCATAGAAATGGCCAAAGCCGCCGCCAAGATAGGGTGCGGACCCCTGAAGCCAAAACAACCAGTTCAAAGTTTCCGTACGTACTGCCAGATTTTGTGGTAAAAACGCCCTGAATTTTTCTGCGAGATAGAGTAATATTGCACCGCTTTCGAAAACGCGGATGCCGGTTGTCGTGTCAAACAGTGCCGGAATTTTAGAGTTTGGATTTATCTCGACAAAACCGCTGCTGAATTGTTCGCCCTCCTGAATATCGATAAGCCAAGCGTCGTATTCGGCCCCCGAATGGCCAAGCGCCAAAAGCTCTTCGAGCATAACGGTGACCTTTACCCCGTTGGGCGTCGCCAGTGAATATAGTTGTAGCGGATGTTTGCCAATTTGAAGCGATTTGGTGTGGGTTGCCCCGGAAATTGGGCGGTTGATGCTCGCAAATTTTCCACCGCTCTCGGCATCCCATTTCCATATTTTTGGCGGCGTATATGTCATCTATTGTTCCTTTGTAAAGTAACCGTTTAACCTGCATGAATTCGGCAATCGGGCACCTGCAGATCGGGTTGTTGCTCTTCTTTTCTTTGTTAAAATTCTAGCCCCTAAATCGCCCGACACGTAGATCAATACTCATGCCGTTGATTTTGACAAGCTCATCGTTCAAACACCAGATGTATCAAACGGGTTTTTTTGCAAAGCTACACCGCATCGTCAGTGCTGGGGCAATTCCTTTTTCGGGGTCTGTTGCGTTAATTTGGCAAAGGCGCAGGTTTCCTTTCGATGGGTGCTGATCAATCAGCCAACCCAAAGAGACTTTCCACGAAGAGCAGCTTTGGCCGACGACAGCGATTTAAGGCCGCGCATAGGCATGATTAACTTTTCCAGAGCTGCGTGATCGCTCTCAATCCGGTTGTTCTCCCACTTTCGGTTGATGTGCAGAATGCCTTCATCTGGATATTTAAACTGGTTCATTTCGCCAATCACACGCGCATAACTGTGTGTCTTGTCAGTTGTGACCGATTGACGTTGATATAACCGGGCACTCTCGCGGGCTTGTTTCTGAAACGCCCTTGCGGCCTTGATGTCCCGCCGTGTTGCAAGACGAAAATCAACCCCAACTGTCAGCGGGTCTGATGCATGCAAGGTGAAATGCGAAAACCCCCTTTCGCCGGTGGTTTGGGCAGTCTCATCACTGGTCACAGTCGCGGCAAGCGGCACACCGGCCCTGTCAGTCGCAACCTGGTGATATCTGGCATCTCGTTGAGGTCGTTGTGACGATTAAAGGTCACAAATTTTGGCTGAGGTGCGCGGGCGATCAGCAAGTGTGATTTTGGAAGAAACCTTGCAATCCAAACGGAACAAATACGCCGCGAAACGGCTGCTGGCCAGTCTGTTTAAGCGACAAGGTTTCCTGCCCAAACGGATCATCACCGACAAGCTGCGGTCCTAATGGAGCGGCGGAAAGTGAGGTTGCCCCTAACCTCAATCACTGGTCACATAAGGAGTTCTACAACAGGGCTGAAAACAGCCACTTGTCGTTTCGAAACCGAGAAAGAGCGATGCAAGGCTATCGATCGCCGAGGAAGTCTACAGCGCTTCGTATTAACCCACTCAACAATTCGCAATTGTTTCTCCGTCCCAGCCTGTCACCGCTCAGCTCTAACAATTCGATACCACAGACTCGAGGCATTCGACGTCTGAAGCGCGGCCGCAATCACTGCTTGAGAAAGCATCTCAGTGACTTTGCATAAGTCTAGAGTTAACGTAACAACACCGTCATAGAAGCGTTGATTATTGCCTCGTAGCATCATCTAAAACTTGCGTCACTGCTTCGGCCTCTCTCAGAGGAAACATCCCATTTCTGCAATACTTGAGGGCATCTCTGATATTAACTGCGTCAGCCCGAAGTTGTTCAATGTGCCAAGCGGCAATACGCAGCTTCGAAACTGTCTTCCATGCCAGAACCGCCGCAAAACCCCATCGCCAAATTCGACGCTCCAGAAATCGTCCCACCAGCAACCATCGAAGCGCCTTCTACCCCGTCAGAATTGGCAGCGAAATCGATATCCCCTTCTGCAATAAACTGCCCGCCATATGTTTGTAGATTCGAGGCAAATTTCATACTGCCATTTGGATTGCCATATCTTTGGCTTCCCCTGCACTGTGCGTGTCACGATAATAGAGGGCCGCGTGGCCAGCTGTGTCGGCAGCGACATGCAACTGTGTTTCCGATGCCATCAGGTTAGAAATATCAACCGCAATCTCCGAAATGATTGCCATGGCATCAAAAAGGTACAGACCCAGTATGGTCATCCCACCGTTTTCATCTTGCGCAAAGGCAGCGTCCGAAGCTGGGCGGGTTTAATCAGTTTTATTGTTCAGTACTCCACAAAATGACTTGAGCCGATTGTAATGGTTGCTTCGTGAATCGCTTTGAACAATCCAGTTGTAACAAGATTTGATGCTTGGAGTGAACCGATGGTGGTGATGACGCCCGAACTCGATTTATTGGTTGATCCGGTATCGTCAAGTTGACGGTTATTCCAAACGGATTTAGACGCTTGGCATGAGTAAACGCAAGAATTCCCTCTGCTTCAAAGGCCATCACTTTCCCTCGGAATCATCGAATACGCTGTCTGGCTATACTTTCGTTTCAACCTGAGTTTGCGTTATGTTGAAGACTTTCTGGCTCATTGCTGAATCACCGTTAGCCAGGAAACCGTACATTGTTGGGTAACAAAGTTTGGCCATCAATATGCTAAATCAATGCATCGAGACCAACCACCCGTAGGTGATAAATGTCACTTGGATGAAGTCGTAATTTTGATCCGCGGCCAAAGGCACTGGCTTTGGCGCGTTGTCGATCAACTCGGCAATTTATTGGAATTTCTTGTTCAAGGCCGCATAAATGCGCAAGCAGCCAAGCGTTTTACGCGCAAATTGATGAAGCGATACGGCGTCCGAGAGTGCTGATCATCCCCTCTCGTGACATTGCATTCGCAATGCACTGCCGGGCAACGGATAAATCACGCTCCTGCGGGGCTGCAAAACGCGACTTGGCTCCAAGTTTGGAGCATCGCCGCCACAAAGGTTTGAACAATATCGCAGACGTTTTACACAAGCCTAGGTGAAGGCGAGAACGGGTGAACCCGTCTGGTTCGCTAAACTCAAGTTAGTGTCAACAACTTGACGATACTTTCCACGTTGTTCCACCGACCGCCAGAGATAGCGCCATTCATTGGTCTGCTGCGTGCCTGATACGGATAGCTTCTTCCATATCCGCCTCGTCAAGGAAATCGGTAATTTTCCGGAGTGCGGCGGTGGTCTCGGGCAGCAAAACGTTTTCCAATGCGCGTGCACGACGTTCGGTGGCACGATACTCTTTAATCAAGCGGACAATGTTGGATTGTCTCAGCGCCAACTCTGCCGCCAAGGGCACAAGCTTGGCGAAAGATTGGCGGCAGTCTTCTGCTTGCGTGGAAGAGTCTACAGCCCCGATAACCGGTTCAGCCTGCCAGCCCAGTATCAGTTCGGAAGCCAATTTTACGCCTAGGTAGTTGGTTATTTTCAAAGAAATAGTTTCAACGTTGACCTGTGGCGCAGGGTAAAGTTGCACATTCTCTAAACCGTGGCGGTATATTGCGCTTTTCAAAGCCGTTGCTGCGGCTTCATTTGCGATCTGGTAGGCCTCGGAAACCAGTTGCCACTCCTTGAGTTCACGTAAAAGATTGGTTGCGAGAAGAACGCGCTTTTCATCCAGAAACCCGAAGCCCGTTTCGATTAGGTTCTTTTCCTCGACCAATGCCAGCGCCGCGCCTCGGGTGGGTATGAGATCGCTCATGTTTCGGCGTCTTTCCGGTTAAAGTAGTGCTTAATCTGATTATCGTTCAGGCGCGACAATTCCGAAATAGGCAAGTGAGAAAGGATTTTCCAACCGATTGCCATACTCTCTTCAAAACTACGCATTTTATTTTGACTGACAAAAAGCTCTTCAAAACGATCGCCAAAATCGAGATAGGTCTGGTCAGTGGCCGTTAGCCCGTCGCGCCCGACAACGCTCGACAGAATTCTGACGCGGGTGGCCTTGGCATAAGAGGCAAAAAGTTGCTGCGCTAAGGCCGGATGATCCACGTGGGTAAAGCCCTCACCTATCCCTTGGTCCATAAGCCGAGACAGGCTCGATAACACGTTAACGGGGGGATAAATGCCCCGGTGGTCCAGCTCGCGGTCCAGCACGATTTGACCTTCGGTGATATAGCCTGTGATGTCAGGGATCGGATGGCTGATATCGTCGGCGGGCATGGTCAGTATCGGCAGCTGCGTCAGCGTCCCCTTCTTGCCTTCGACCCAACCCGCACGTTCATAAATGGTTGCGAGGTCAGAATACATATAGCCCGGGTAGCCCTTGCGCGACGGTATCTCGCCGTGACTGGCGGAAACCTCGCGCAGGGCTTCGCAATAGTTGGTCATATCTGTCAGGATCACCAGCACATGGCGTCCCTCTTCAAATGCCAGATATTCCGCGGCTGTTAATGCAAAACGAGGGGTCAGAAGACGCTGGGCTGAGGGCTCGCTGGCGAGGTTGAGGAACATCGTTGTGTGCTCCAGAGCGCCCGAGTCCTCCATGGCCTTTCGGAAAGATTCAGCGCTGTCATGTGATATACCAATCCCCGCGAACACCACGGCGAACCCTTCTGCCGAGTCTTCACCGTCACTGGTGCGTAGCCGTGCCGACTGCGCAATACCCGAGGCCAGCCGGTCATGTGGAAGACCGCCGGCTGAAAACACCGGCAGCTTCTGCCCGCGTACTAACGAATTCAGGATATCAATCGAGGAAACGCCTGTTGAAATGAAATCCTGAGGAAGGCCGCGCTCGGCTGGATTGATCACAGCTGTATCGATGCGTTTTTCCATTCGCGCCGCTATTGGGGCACCACCGTCACGCGGCCGACCCAACCCGTCAAACACCCTGCCAAGCATGCCTGGCCCCAGCGCCATTTTCATCGGTTCGCCGTGAAAACGCACCCGTACTTCCTCGATACCCAAGCCGCTGGTATCTTCCAGCATCTCGACGATAATCTGTTCCTCGTCCAACGCCACAATCCGCCCCAAGCGCGGTGCACCCCCCTCGATTGAGACCTCAACAGATTCGTTCAGACCCACATCCACGTTGCGCTTCAGGAACAACAGCGGTCCTTCGATTGCGGTGGCGGATTTTTCTGCGCGTACTTCAAACAGCATTTTCGACCTCTGTTCTCAATGTGGTAAGGCCCTGTTCCACTTGGCGGCCCAGCTCTTCAAATTGGGGGATCTGGTCTTCTCCGATCTCTTCGCCCATGCGCGAGAGGCGGCGAAAAAAATCGCTACTCGCGATATCAGCCGCATCAACGCCCGCTTCAACAGCCGATGCGGAAAGGTCGAAAAATTGCAGCAAAACCTTCAACATCGCGGTTTGTCGATTGGGTGAGCAATATCGATCCACCGGCGAAAAAGCGGACTGGCGCAAAAAGGCTTCGTCGACAAGGTTTGCACAAAGCAAAGCAAGTTGCTGACTGGGTGGCAACGCGTCTTTACCGACAATCCTTGCCATTCGTTCCAGTTTCGCCTGCTCCTCTAGCAAGATGAGGATCCGCTCACGCTGCTCTTGCCAGTTTGGGTTACCATGCTTTGTCCACCAGCCTTGTAGATGGTCTGCATCTTCGGAATAGGATTGCAGCGGATGGATTGCCGGATAGAAGCGCGCCTGTGCGCGACCGCGGTCAAGACCCCAGAAACAACGCACGTACCGCTTGGTGTGGCTGGTCACAGGTTCGGAAAAATCTCCGGCGGGCGGAGAGACCGCCCCGATCAGGGTGAGCGAAGCCTCGTTTCCATCAAGCGTTTCGACCCGTGCTGCGCGCTCATAGAACTCCGACAATCGCGAACTGAGATAGGCTGGATACCCGCTTTCGCTCGGCAACTCGCCTAATCGACCCGACACTTCACGCAAGGCTTCGGCCCATCGGCTTGTGCTGTCAGCCATCAGCGTGACATTGAAGCCCTGATCGCGGAAATATTCTCCCACCGTAACGCCAGTATAGATAGAAGCCTCACGGGCTGCGACCGGCATATTCGAGGTGTTGGCAATAATCACCGTACGCTCCATCAAGGGGCGTCCCGTTCGTGGGTCAATGAGTTCCGGAAATTCGTGTAGCACCTCGGCCATCTCGTTGCCGCGCTCCCCACAGCCAACATAGATGATGATATCGGCGTCACACCATTTGGCGAGCGTTTCCTGTAGCACGGTCTTGCCGGTGCCAAACCCGCCGGGGATAGCCGCCCGCCCCCCACGCGCAACGGGAAACATCGCATCAAGAATGCGTTGTCCAGTCACCATCATTGTATTTGATGGCAGACGTTTGCGGACGGGGCGTGTCGCGCGCACAGGCCAGTTATGACTTAGGGTCAGCTCACGAGTCACGCCCTCGGGCGAGGTGACTATGCAGACAATATCATCTTCAGCAAACACGCCTTTCGAGATGCTCGTGACGACAGCTTCGGTAATATCGGGAGGAACCAGCGCGAACTGCTCTTTCACTGGTCCAGAGACTTTTGCAAACCGCATTCCTGCGCGCACAGTATCGCCTTGCCTGACTAACGGATCGACATCATATTGAACAAGCTCGCCTTTTGGTCTGAGTGGCCGCAGAAGACCATCAAAAATGTTGCCCAGTAAACCCGGTCCCAGCTTGACCGATAATGGCAGGCCAGACCCTTCTAAACTGTCGCCCGGGCGCAAGCCGGTCGTATCTTCGTAAATCTGGACCGTGCAACCCGTGTCCGTCAGCCGGACAACTTCGCCCAGTAGGCGATCAGGGCCGACATGAACCGCCTCGCCCATGCTCAACGGGCCATGGCGGGTTGCTTTGACGACCGGCCCAGCAATGGATTGAATGGAAGCAATACTCAATTCCCACCCCCTTCTCTCATCTCGAGGAGAATGCTCAGAAATCTAGTGCTGTTGTTTTGTTTGTCGGCTAGAATCGCGTCAATCGAACCATCGACACAGGCGTTACCGGCAAAAATACGAAGCCCCCCACGGAGATGCTTATTCACGGTACTTTCAGGAATGGCACCCGTAAGGGATTTGACCTCACCCGATAGCTTGGCGTGTTCGTCTTTGGGGTATCCAGCAGGATGTTCCAACTGCCAAGCCTCTGCGGGCAAGCGCTCCTTCGCCACTGAAAATACATTGTGACACCATTGTTCGCGGCTGAATTTCTCTCCCCAAAGATCATTCAACGCTGCCTCCAGATGGGTCAATCCTTCAGCCAACGCGCTCGTCTCTTCACTCTGTCGCCACTGGCGCCGCGCTGTTTCATAGCGGGCTTTTTCGTGGGTTATTTCGCGTTCTTCGCGGGTGCGCAGGCTTTCAACGACGCCGTGAACTTTCAGACGGGCTTTGCGGCGGGCTTCTTGTGTAATCAACTCCGCCTGCTCGCCGGCTGCCGTCAGGACTTTTTCGGCCTCTTCGCGAGCATCCTTCTGGATTTTATCGATCAACGCATCTGCGCGACCCTGCTGCTGGGTATTGCTCATGTTCATGCCTCGATTCCCAGTTCGCGCCTGACGGCGTGTTCAAGATTTGGCGGTGAAAGCCGGTTGCGTATATCGGGCAAGATTGACAGCAGAGGACGCAACCAAAGAGCCATTTCTTCAATGTCATTCTCGCCAAGCCAATCTGCGTATTCAGCCGTGATCATAATGAGATCGTAGCCATCGCGCTTGTTGGCGAGCAGTTTTGGAAGTTCTTCCCGTTCTGGAGTATGGCATTCGACCCCGGCCAACCGGAAACCTGCGGCTGTGATCTCGTCCCCGATAAAGATGACCTGTCCCATTTTGCCCCCTGTTAGTTACAACCTTCTTTGCTAGACTTTGTTGAGAATAAGGACTGCAACAATCAGTCCGTAGATTGCGATACCCTCGGCAAGGCCAACCAGTATCAGCAACCGCCCGAGCAACTCTGGTTTCTCGGTTAAGGCACCTACAGCTGCGCTACCGACGACGGCAACAGCATAAGCCGCGCCTAGCGTGGCCAATCCGGCAGAGAGAGCAGCCCCGATCATTGCCATACCCGCATAGGACGACGTGTCATTGCCCGAGGTCGCGGCGGCAGCTGTTTCAGCGAAGGCGGGGCCCAGTATAAGCGCTGTCATAGCCAAGGCCACGATCAGCGACAGGAGAAATAATCCGAGAACCGGAGTGAAAGTAATTTTCATGAGGTGTTTCCTTCGTTTAGCTTGGAATTATTGTTGGGAAAACGTAGCGGATGGAATTCACGCCCGCCAGCGCGGAAAAAGCGTGTGAAGAATTCAAAGAGGACAAGTCGTGTCGTCTGGATTCCGGTCACTAGACCTTCGAGTCCGATTATAAGCACATTACCCAGAAGCAGAGCAATCCAGAAGCCGACGCTACCGGCCGACTCGGCAATCCCGATGATAGCCGCTGAAAGACCAGCATGTGCCAGCGCAAAAGCCCCGACACGGGAAAAGGATACACTGCTTACCAGAAGGCGCATAAGCGTCTCGAGATATTCCCCGAATGTGACCGCCGCTGCCACAGGGCTGAATTTGCCATCTGCATCGCGTGCGCCGATCAGTGACCATAAAATGCCGGCTGGCAAGCCCCATAGCATCAGCGGCTCCCAATAGACCAACAACAACGACACATATGTCAGCACAATGCCGCCGCTGGAACGCATCCAACTGAGACCTTCTTTTCGCCACAGCGCCTGTAAGAAATCCAGAGCGATCCCGATGATCAGAATCCCCACGCCCAACAAAACGGCGACCAGCAGCACGGTGATCGGTTCGTCAAGCGGGTGCAACCAGAGCGGTGAAATTACATCGATCCGGCTAAAAACGCTGCCGAACAATACACCAAATATCATTGCGGAAATACCGCCAGGGATAAGCAAAGTTAACAGGGGGAGGCGTTTTTTCATCGCCAGCCCGACGCCGACCAAAACGGCCCCTTGGCCAACATCTCCAAACATGAATCCGAACATTACTGTGGCAATAATTGCTGTGACAATGCTGGGATCCGCCTCTCCTCTGGCGGGAATGCCCAGCATGCGCGGAAAGAACTCGAACGCTTTGATCCAAAACGGGTTTTGCAGCACCATAGGTGCATCTTCCCGATCAGCGGCAGAAGCAATACTGATAACACAGTTTACACCAGCCTTTTGGAGATGCTCGCGAATGGCATCGCTGCCCTTAGAGGTTGTCCATCCGGTGATCCGAGTTGTGCGTGTGGTTGCCTGCACTTCGCCCCGATTGTCATAAAGCCATTTCAAAACGGCGATGTGAGATAGCGTATCTCCAAGCTGAAAAACGCCGGCCAAAGTCGCCAAATCATTCGAGACCCTTTGTAATGAGGCTGCGTTTTCAGCAAGCTGGTCATTCACCTGCTGAACATGTTGCTCAGGAGTAGGCCCAAGAAAATCCGGGATTGGAACATATACCGCTTTGCGGGCTTTCATTTCAGTCACAAAGGAAGCCATTTCATCCGGTTCGGCAATCGCAATGACGAAAACGCCGGTAGCGGTAGGAATGTTGGCGCTTATCACGCCCTCTGTTTTGGGATAGAAGGATTCATCGTCAAAAATGAAATAGACCGTGTGTGACAAGAATTGGTTCTCAGTATCGGAAGTAGGCGATATGGGAAAACCCGATCCCGTATTCCTAACAAGCAACTCGATCATCTTCAAATCGGATCGCTCGGCAGTCAAAGCCTGCTGGGTGGCGATCAGCGGATCGGCTCGCTGCACCCAGCTGCGAAGCGTCTCGATGGTGTTATCGAGCACAGTACCAGGGTCCTCCAGCGAGGCCTGCACATTCGGATTTGCAGCGGGCCAGATTGCGCCGTACCTTTTGCTCATTTCACCAAATTCTTCAAAGAACGGCCCCAGTTTGGGTAGGATCGGCTTAGCACCTTTGAGATGTTTCGCCTCAAGATGCGCCCCGCCACTTCGCGCAAGTTCCTGCATGACGCGGGCAAAGTCCTCGTGGGTTGTGATAATTTCGAACCAGTTTGTGGCATGGGCACGAAACATCAAATTTCCTCCGCTTCAGAAGGTTCGGAAAATACTATGCGCTCAGCAAAGATGCCGCGCAGACGCTCAAAATCGAGCGCAATCAGTCCGATGAAAGCAAAGATAGCCACTGGTGTTTGTGCAAACCTGCGAAAAAGCCCCATTAGGTAATCGACCAAATTTTGCCAATCGTCTGATGCCCCATTTGCCCGAGGTGATACATTCCCCAAGTAGCGATCAAACAGGGGAGCAAGCGCGATGTCGATCTCGCTGCTGTGTCGCTTGTCGGGTAGGCGCAAACACCACTCATTATGCCAAATTTTTGCAACCTCGCGCTTTTGTAGTCCCCTTTCACCTGCAGATAATAGCACAGCTGCCGCCTCAGGACTTTCTGTTTCCAATTGCAACCACCTAAGGGGGCGGCCATTTACAGAGACATACTCGAACCTGCGCAACTGAGGTAAAATCGTCATCCAAATGGTTGCATCTCGCCATTTGTTGGGCAACCACGCCGAGATATCGCTTACAAGCGCGCTCCACTCTTCTCGCAATACCTGCTCAACTGCATGCACGCTATATGTGCGATCCAAACGCGCGGTAATGTTCGCAACTGTTGTTTGATTTGCCGCATCTATGCAACTTCCGAAAGTTCGACTGCTCGCCAGCATCCGCCAATCCCCCTCGGAAAACCGACCTTCCAGTCGAGCATGCAATCGCGCTTGTGCATAAGCGAAGCCGGCTTTACTCATTTATTCGAAGCCCCAACAATTTTCTGGGCAAGCCTTTTTGTGACCTCTTTGACTAAATTGACGTCGACCGGCTTGCCGTGTGTGTTTTCTTTGACTCCGAAAGCTTCCTTACGCTGCAACTTTTCCCGAGCTAATTTCTTGCGGAATTGACTGTGCAGTTCCTGAATGCGCTTGTCGGTCCTGGTTTCAATCCTGCGCGCAATATTCTGAGCCTCATTCAAAATGGAATCCGCTTGCGTTCGGGCTTCATCAAGCCGTATTTGTGCTTGCTTTTCTGCTTCAAGAACCTGCGTAAGAGCTTGAAACTCCGGATTTCCATTCAAATTATCTTTTTCCACCAGACAGCTCCTTATTAAGAAACGGATGACAATTACAAGTTCTAGGGTGCCGAAATTGCACAAACGGAAAATCGGCCTTTTGGCCATCGCACACCAACCGGGAATTCGAAGAACCTAGAACGGCGCGGTTAAACACTAGAATATCGTCCCCGAGCGAGGTTTCTGGATCATTTGGCACGGGAATGAAACTCAAGAAGTCTGTCGTGCAGTCGAAATGCTCCCCAACATACGCTCGCCACGCACTGGGTTACCTTTCCCCGGCCCACCGCTGCCAACAACAGAGTAATGCATTCCGCAATTGGTTGTTTTTTCCATTGTTCATAGCACTCCTCTGACATTCCTCCTAATTATGCCAATTTTTGGTAGCCAGAGAGTTGATCTGCATCAAACCAGCGCCGATGCTCTTGAGCCTCTCATCGTCCGGCGTTCAGTAATTATCTTGCCGGCTTCGAGCTACCTCTGGAACTCAGGACAGCTGAATAGCTGTCCGGAATGCACCATGCCTGCGACGTTGTTATCACGTTAACTCATTGGGCGATGAAGCTAAGGCGCTTGCAGCACGCCAAACCTGCTGCTTATCTGAAACCAAATGAGCGAAACCTCAAAGTCAAAGCGCCGTCTGTCTCAAATTATTTGATGACGGAAAATACCAAAGTTGCCGCATAGTGCGCTCCAAATATGGCTAATTGGGCCGTAGTCGTTCTCATTTGCGGCCCAATGCCCATAATGTTGATCATTCGCTTGATATTTTAAGCGAGAGCATGCAGAGCCATCTCGATACCCATGTTTCTTGGTCTTCGCGACTGGAAGTGGGTTGTCCCCATCTAGGGTCTGAGCCGACCTTGGTCAGTTTTGCAACTGAAGCACGATTTGAGCCAAGTTTGCCCGAATTAGGCGGTAAATTTAACATCCGTTCTTCGATCAGGCCGCGGTTTCAGTAGCGCCCTTCATTCAGCGCGGTTTGGACAATCACTTCGATCAACTCCATGCTTGATTCCGAACTGACATCTTCAAAATAAATCGTGCCCGGCCACGGCGGGGTTTGGATGCTATACCCGTTTTCACGTATCATACGCGCAACAGTTTTCACTGCATCGACATCGCGGCGAGCAACTGTGCGCAAATCGGCTTTTGCTGCAACCATGTCGGACACGCTATTGCGATCAATTTGCGATGAACCCACACCCGCAAAAAACGGCACGTTCCATTCAATCGCCTTGTCGCGGTAGTAGTCCACCGGCACTCTGTCATCGTGCAGGCGTTGCACGTAGGAGCGGCAAACCGAATGTTTGGCCTCGGTCAATTCATCCAGTGTCACCGCAGGGCTCGTTGCGGCAGAGGTGCCGTTTTTTCGAGCGTTGCGTCGGTTTCTCTGCTTGGCCTGCGTCACATAATCGCCACGATAGTTGGCGTCATAGACGCGATCACCCCAGGGCTCGTCCTTTGCAAGATACCTGATTGCGTCTATAGAAATGTCGCAGCAGTTCCTTGGCCCAACAAAGAAAGGTGACCCCGACGCATCCGACAATTCGATCCAGCCGTTGGGGAATTTGGATATGAAATCGTTGATCCACGGGCGATGGATGGTATCGGCCAGATGCCTCAACAAATCTTTTGCGAATTCCGGTTCGTGCACCAATGCGGCCAGAAGCGGCTCTTGCCCGAACGTATCAGCAGCCAGACTGTAGGGTGCCGACAGGTGAAGTACCGGCTCCAGGCCAGTCAGGCTGACGTAAACCCGGATCATCTCTTCGATTAAAGCTGGTATACCCTTGGCGAAATCGGGTGTTCGCGGCAGTTGCCAGTTTTCACGATTCAGCAACATCACATCAGGGTCAGACCCCGGAGGAAATTTGTCAGGATACATGGTTTGCTGGCCCATGGCCTCGGCAGTAAAGGCGTAAACCGGCCAACTCAGATACAGTTTATTCATCCCCAGTAAACGCCGTGTCATCAGTGTTGTACGCACATACCGTTCGGGATTACCTTTGTAAAATTCAGATGAATCATACCCAAACAGATCGTGCATGATGGTCAACGTCATCAAATTGATTGATCCACCAATATGGATTGCATCCGTTGGCCCACCCCAAGCAAAATTACTGTCGAATTTGCCTTCGACAGTATCCAAAAACACCTGTTTCAATTCATCCATGCGGGTTGCGTCAGCATCCTGCCAAGCCTGAAGCATGCGAATGCCAATAGGAAATTCCAAAACGTCAGCCGACGTGAAATCCATTGTGTTCTGCGTTGTGTGTTTCATCACCGTTTTCCAAATATCATACCATTAATGTATTTTAAAAATTGTGTTCGGATTTTAAAGATGGAAAAAGAGCATAACTCCCATATAAAAAGTATATGTATAGACGTAAAAACATCCAACCGATCTTGAAGGCTCTCTATGTCTTTGAAGCTGTGGCACGCAATCAAAGCTTTACCAAAGCTGCACTTCATCTTGGCATGCCGCAGCCTTCTGTCAGCCGTTTTATCGCCAATCTGGAAAGTTTCATTGGAACACCTCTGTTTCATCGCAAACACAATCGGATTGAAATCACTCCATCGGGTGATGCGCTCCTTAAGGCGACTGAGCTAGGATTGGGGCATATACGCACTGTTGTGGAAACGTTGATGCGCGAGCAGACAATTGAGCGCCTGTCCATCGTCTGCACACACGGGTTTGCCCACATGTGGGTGCTTCCGCGTATCGAGTTGCTTAGGACGCTACTGCCGGGGTGGGACATCCGGCTGAATACGTCAGACCAACCACAGGATGCTGATTTCGACGACGCAGATATCGTCATCCGCTTCGGAGCGGGCGATTGGACTGGCATACATGCGTCGTTGCTATTTGAAGAAGAGGTTTTTCCGGTCTGCTCACCTGATTTACTGAGCGAATACGGTATGCAGCAAAACCTGATCCAGCCCGGCGATTTGTCTGCGCTGCCTCTTATTGCGCTAGATTTTGGTGAATTTGGCTGGGTAAGTTGGTTAGATTTGTTTAATGCCTTTGAAATTGGATGCGAGCAACTGCCCGAAATCCACCCTGTACCAAGCTATCACTTCATCCTCCAGTCGGCGACCGAAGGTAAAGGCGTCGCTCTGGCCTGGTCGCATCTTACTGAGCCATATTTATCTAATGGCTGGTTAGTAGAGTTGCCCAACATGCGGCTGAGAACGGGGAAAGCATATTATGCCATTTTTGCGCCAGACCACCCGCAAAAGGACGCCATCGTGCAGTGGCTGGCAGCATGTCGAATGCCCTAATTTCTTTTGCATCAATAGTATCAAGTGAACAACGGTTTAACCCAAACCGCCATTTGACCGAGATCATTGCCCATTTCGCAGTCATCGACCAACCTTAGCTAAGTCGATTTCAATTTGGTACCATGAGGGAATGCCCGCAATGAGTAGAGATAATCGCAACATCATCTGGTTTGAAAACCTCTCGCGCGGCGATGTGGGGTTGGTCGGGGGCAAAAATTCCTCGCTGGGCGAAATGGTCAACCAACTGTCAAAAGCCGGGATCAAGGTACCGGCTGGGTATGCCACCACTGCCGATGCCTATCGCGCCTATATGGAGGCTAACCAGCTGAACGATTTAATCGCTGATACGCTGGCGCGTGAGGCGGCAGGGAAAATCACCCTGCAACGGGCCGGAAAGGCCATTCGCGCAGCGATCATCGCAGGTGATTGGCCAGATGACATAAGCCAAAGCATTCTGAAGGGTTACCGCGAATTGAGCGTGCGCTCCGGAACACCAGATATGCCGGTTGCGGTCCGCTCCAGTGCCACCGCCGAAGATCTGCCAGACGCCAGTTTTGCTGGCCAGCAGGAAACCTACTTGAATGTGCGCGGCGAGGCGGCGTTGCTGAACACCTGTCGGCAATGCTATGCTTCGTTGTTTACCGATCGTGCCATCACCTACCGCAAGCTAAAGGGCTTCGATCAGCAGCAAATTGCGCTGTCTGTCGGTGTTCAAATGATGGTGCGCTCGGACATTGACGGCTCTGGTGTGATGTTTTCCATCGACACGGAAAGCGGGTTTGACAAGGTAGTGTTGATCAACGCCGCTTGGGGCTTGGGTGAAAACGTGGTGCAGGGGGCGGTCAATCCTGACGAATATCAGGTTTATAAACCGCTGCTGGACAACCCATCGCTGGTGCCCATTGTCGAGAAAAAGCTCGGTGCCAAGGAACAAAAGATGATCTATGCGGGGGCGGTTGGGGGCGAAACCCTGAATGTCCCGACCTCAAAAGCCGAGCGAGCAAAATTCGTATTATCCGACGATGAAATTCTCGAACTCGCCCGTCAGGCCTGCACGATTGAGCGTCATTATGCCCAACCAATGGACATGGAATGGGCCAAAGACGGGATCACTGGCGAGCTATTCATCGTTCAGGCCCGCCCCGAAACGGTGCAGTCGCGTGTTGCTGAGGGGGCGCAGAAAGCCTACACAGTGAGCGCGGTCGGTGAAAGGCTGCTATCAGGCCTTAGCGTTGGTTCGGCGGCGGTGTCGGGGCGGGTTTGCCTGATCGAGAGCGCCAAGGACATTGATCGTTTTGTCGATGGCTCCATACTGGTCACCTCGACCACCGATCCCGATTGGGTGCCTGTGATGAAACGGGCCGCAGCCATTGTCACCGATCACGGTGGTCGCACATCCCACGCTGCAATTGTCAGCCGTGAATTGGGTTTGCCCGCCATCGTTGGCACCAGTCAGGCCACCCATATATTGCATGACCATCAGGAAATTACCGTGTCCTGTGCCGAGGGGGATGAAGGTTTCATTTACGCTGGTCTTGCGGATATAGAAGTGGAAGAAATTCAATTGGGCACGGTGCCCGATACGAAAACCAAGATCATGCTGAACCTTGCCAACCCTGCTGCCGCGTTTCGCTGGTGGCGGTTGCCTGCTGATGGTGTTGGTCTGGCGCGGATGGAGTTTGTGATCAACACAACGGTCCGGGTGCATCCAATGGCGCTGGTCAACTTTGATGCGTTGAAAGACGGCGACGCGCGCGCCGAGATCGAGGTGTTGACGCAGGGATATGAAAACAAAACCGACTATTTCGTTGATAGGTTGGCGATGGGCCTGTCGCGGATTGCGGCTGTCAGTTACCCAAATCCGGTGATCATCCGGATGAGCGACTTCAAAACCAATGAATACGCCGATCTATTGGGCGGAAGCCAATTTGAGCCGAAAGAAGAAAACCCGATGATCGGCTTTCGTGGCGCGTCGCGTTATTATTCGGAGCGCTACCGAGAGGGGTTTGCGCTGGAATGCCGCGCGATCCGGCGCTTGCGCGAAGAAATGGGGTTCAGCAATGTGATCGTGATGATCCCGTTTTGTAGGTCCCCTTCAGAGGCAGATCGTGTGCTGGCGGTGATGGCTGAAAACGGGTTGGAACGGGGTAAAAACGGACTGCAAGTCTATGTGATGTGCGAAATCCCGTCGAACGTGATCTTGGCGGCGGATTTTGCCGAACGTTTTGACGGGTTTTCGATCGGATCGAACGATTTGACCCAGTTAACGCTGGGCATTGATCGCGATTCCGAAGAACTGGCTGAGCTGTTTCAAGAAAGCGATCCTGCCGTTCTGTGGATGATCAAAGAAGTGATTGAGCGCGCGCATAAGGCGGGTGCCAAGGTCGGG
>Ga0209345_10000163_pt1 | contig 93648 bp, 96 predicted proteins | sample Cruoilmetagenom7_FD_187294 | JGI IMG/M metagenome (GOLD analysis project Ga0209345, IMG submission 187294) | Oil polluted marine microbial communities from Coal Oil Point, Santa Barbara, California, USA - Sample 7 (SPAdes) (version 2) | ecosystem: Environmental > Aquatic > Marine > Oil seeps ... | reverse complement strand
AGTTTACAATCGTAAGCGGTGGACCACAACAACAATAAACACTAGTTTAACAACCAATTAAAAACCAAAAAATAGCCTTACTAAGATTAGTAAGGCTATTTTAATTTATAGCTGTTTTAAAGTCTTTGTAGCTTTGTAAACTATTAAGTTTTGTTATTATAAATAGTATTATGATAGTATTCTTAAGTATGAGAAGATTGACATACTAATTTTATTATACACTTTGTTGCAAAAAAAAAGCCTAACTATAAAATAGTAGGCTTTTTTATTATTTAATTTGATTACCATCTTTGTCAACAAAATGATATTCAAGGTATGTGTAAGCATCTCTTGGTTGTATTTTAACCCATTTTTTGTGTTCAAAAAACCATTTTGAACGAATTGATGGAAAACCTTTTGTTAAAAAGGCTGCTATAAAAGGATGTGTGTTTAAAGTCACCTTCTTATAGTCTTTTTTAAATATTTGTTCTATGTCGTGAGTTATTTTAGGCACAATGTTAATTGGTGCTTCGACTTCTTCTCCATTAAAACTGTTAGGATTTTCCTCTCTTGTTTTAATATTCATTTCTGGTCTTACTCTTTGACGTGTAATTTGAATCAATCCAAACTTACTAGGAGGTAATATTTTGTGTTTGGCACGATCATCTTTCATTTCGTCACGAAGATGATTGTAAAGTTTTTTTCTATGTTCAGCAGTATTTAGGTCAATAAAATCTATCACAATAATTCCACCCATATCACGTAATCTTAATTGTCGTGCTACTTCTGAAGCAGATATTAAGTTTACTTCAAGTGCTGTGTCTTCTTGAGAGTTTGATTTATTTGATCTATTACCACTATTTACATCAATGACGTGAAGCGCTTCAGTATGCTCGATGACAAGGTATGCACCTTTAGCCATAGAGACCGTCTTACCAAAAGCAGTTTTTATTTGTCTTTCTATTCCAAATTTTTCAAAAATAGGAATATTAGACTGATGTAATTTGACTATTGATTCTTTTTTTGGTGCGTATTGTTGCACGTAATCTTTGACTTGTGCATGTAATGCTTCATCATCTACATGAATCCCTGTAAAAGTGTCGTTAAATATATCTCTTAAAATAGAAGAGGCTTTATTTAACTCACCTAATACTTTGGTAGGATGATTTGCTTTATGCAATTTTTTACACATTGCTGTCCAACGACTAAGCAAATTTTGTAAATCTTTATCTAGTTCGGCTACTTTTTTGCCTTCTGCTACTGTTCGTACAATAACTCCAAAACCAGGCGGAGTTATACTCCTTACCAAGCGTTTTAAGCGTTCTTTTTCTTCTTTACTCTCTATCTTTTGCGAAATAGAAATTCGATCAGAAAATGGCACTAAAACAATATATCTACCAGCTATGGACAGCTCTGAGCTGATCCTTGGGCCTTTAGTAGATATTGGTTCTTTAACTATTTGTACTAAAATAGACTGATTTGATTTTAAGACGTCAGTAATCTTTCCGTCTTTATCAATATCTTTTTCAAATGGGTAATCCTTTAAAGAAAAATCTTTTAGTTTACCTGTGCTTACACTTTTTGTGAATTTTAAAAGAGATGACATTTTTGGTCCTAAATCATGATAATGCAAAAATGCATCTTTTTCATAACCAACATTGACAAATGCTGCATTTAGTCCTGGAACAGCTTTTCTTATTTTGGCGATAAACACATCACCAACCGCAAAGTTGTTCCCATCTTCCTCTTTATGTAATTCAACTAATTTTCCATCTTTTAATAAGGCAAAATCAACAGCTTCTGGACTAGATCTAATAATTAATTCTTTATCCATTTAAGGTTAATTTTTATCCATACAACTAAGTATAGATGGATTATACAATATATCATACCTTTTTTTTAAATAAAAAAAGGTATGATAATCACAGGATTTTTTAAATCCGTTTGAGTTTAAAAACACGCAAGGTTTTACATATTTATAATAAACTCTATTTTCAAAGAACGATAATTTTAATAAACCAAAAAAGTAGTTATATAAACTACTTTTTGGTACTATTTCTTCTTCTTGTGACGATTAGCGCGTCTACGTTTTTTACGCTTATGCGTTGCAACCTTGTGTCTTTTACGTTTCTTACCACTTGGCATAGGGTTAATGTTTTTAAATTAATAATTCGTTTATAATATTTTTTACTTTACGTCTACGTTAGTTTTTACACCCTCTACAAATACTTTTGCAGGTTTAAACGCTGGTATGTTGTGAGCAGGAATCTTGATAGTCGTATTTTTTGAAATATTTCTTCCTGTTTTTTCTGCTCTTGTTTTAATGATAAAGCTACCAAATCCTCTAAGGTAAACATTATCACCTCCTTCTAAAGATGTCTTAACTTCTTCCATAAAAGTCTCTACAGTTGCCTGAACATCTCCTTTTTCTATTCCTAATTTTTCAGAAATCTTTGTTACTAAATCAGCTTTAGTCATTTTCTTTTCTTGTTTGCGTTATTAATTTTTCTAAGGGTTGGCAAATATAGGCATTTAATATTCAATATTTCAAACCTAATTCATTAAAATTTAATGCGATAAACTTTACTTTTGCTTTTCTTACTTTTTTCTAATAAATGAACTTTGCAAAACAATTAATTAATTGGTACACAGATAATAAACGAGATTTGCCTTGGCGTAACACTACAAACCCTTATTATATTTGGCTTTCCGAAATTATTTTACAACAAACACAAGTCGTTCAAGGCTTGCCATATTACACCGCTTTTACTACCAATTTCCCTACTGTTTTTGACTTAGCTAAGGCTGAGGAACAAGAGGTGTTAAAGTTATGGCAAGGATTAGGTTATTACTCTAGAGCACGAAATTTGTACGCTTCAGCTAAATACATAGTAGATGAGCTTGATGGACAGTTTCCGGACACTTTTGATGACATTATTAAACTAAAAGGAGTAGGTGATTATACAGCAAGTGCAATTGCTTCTATTAGTTTTAATGAAGTTACTGCAGTTGTTGATGGTAATGTTTATAGAGCATTGTCTAGGATTTATGGTATTTACACTCCTATTAATACAGGTAAAGGTTTTAAAGAGTTTAAGATGTTAGCACAACAATTAATTGATGTTAAGCAACCTGCTACTTTTAATCAAGCCATAATGGAGTTTGGTGCAAGACTGTGTAAGCCTAAAAATCCAGATTGTAATAATTGTCCTTTTAACAACACATGTGTTGCTTTAGAAAAAGCTGTAATTACTGATTTACCTGTAAAAATTAAAAGTGCTAAGGTTACCAAGAAGTATTTTAACTTTATTGTGATGCTTTCTAAGGATGGTAAAACGGTTTTACAACAGCGATTAGGTAGTGGGATTTGGCAAAATTTATATCAATTTCCTTTAATAGAAACTGATAAAGATGCGTCTTTTGATAGTATTGAGGATCAAATTAAATTGATTGCACCATTAAAAGAACAATTTTTAGAATTGTCTTTATATAACGAAAAAGCAATAATACATAAATTATCCCATCAGCATTTATACACTAAATTTTGGATTGTATCGTTAGATAGTAAGCTTCCAGAAGGTATTGCTTTTGATAAAATAAAGGATTTTCCAGTGCCAATATTGATAGGTAATTTTATCGAAAAATTTAATTTTTAAATCATTACTGTTAACGCCTCAATATTTTTTATTAAATTTATTTACATTGAAGCTTAAAGCTGTAATTTTGTATTAGAAAAAAACACTACTTATGTCAGGAACATTAAATAAAGTTATGCTAATTGGGCATTTAGGAGATGAAGTTAAAATGCACTACTTTGAAGGAGGTGGTTGTGTTGGACGTTTTCCTTTAGCAACCAACGAGACTTATGTTAGCAAGCAAACTAACGAGCGTGTTACTAATACGGATTGGCATAATATAGTAGTGCGCAATAAAGCTGCTGAAATTTGTGAAAAATATCTAACAAAAGGTGATAAGGTTTATGTTGAAGGACGCATAAAAACTAGAAAATGGCAAGACGAATCTGGGAATGATCGTTATAGTACAGAGATACAAGTGTCTGACTTTACATTTTTAAGTACAAAGCGTGATCCTGAGGCAGCTCCAGCAACACCAGCAGTACAACAGCAACAAGCACCAAAAACTGATATTCCAAAACAAACGTCTTCAGCCTCTAGCGAAGACGATCTACCGTTTTAATAAGTGATATGGATCCTGAACCCTCGAGTTTTTTAGCATTAGTAATTTCTGATAATATCAATATTGTACTTGGTTTTGTACTTTTAGTTGTATTGTTAATCTGTTCTGCTATGATTTCAGGAGCAGAGGTGGCATTGTTTTCATTAACAAAATCTGATCTTGAAGACGAAGCATTACAAGGTAAAAAACAAATACAGATAATTTCTAAACTACTAGTTAGACCTAAAAAACTATTAGCAACCATTTTAGTAGCCAATAATTTTATAAATATTGGTATTGTAATACTGTTTGCCTTTTTAGGTAACTATTTGTTTGCAGGTATAAACTCTGCTTTAGTTAAATTTATAGTGGAAGTGGTAGTCATTACTTTTTTAATATTACTTTTTGGTGAAATTTTACCTAAGATTTATGCTAGTCGAAATAATTTAAAGTTTGCCACATTTATGGCGTATCCATTAGGTGTTTTAGATGTATTATTTTCGCCTTTAAGTTTGCCAATGCGCAGTATTACGCTGACAATTCATAATAGATTAGGAAAACAAAAATCTAATATCAGTGTGGATCAATTGTCACAAGCATTAGAGCTAACAAGTGAGCATGACACCACTAAAGAAGAACAAAAAATATTACAAGGGATTGTTAGTTTTGGGAATACAGATACCAAACAGGTTATGCAGCCACGTATTGATGTCTTTGCTTTAAATGTAGAGCAACCTTATAGCGAGATTATTCCAGAAATTATAGAAAACGGTTATTCTAGAATACCAGTATATAAAGATAGTATGGATAATATCGTTGGCGTATTGTATGTTAAAGATTTATTGCCATATATTGATAAACAAACATTTGATTGGACAACTTTATTAAGAGCACCATTTTTTGTTCCAGAAAATAAAAAATTGGACGATTTAATGGCAGAATTCCAAGAGAAAAAAGTACATCTTGCTGTAGTTGTTGATGAGTATGGAGGAACATCTGGATTAGTGTCATTAGAAGATATTATTGAAGAGATTGTAGGGGATATTAGTGACGAGTTTGATGACGAAGATTTAGTGTTTTCAAAGCTTGATGATAAAAATTATGCTTTTGAAGGTAAAACAGCGTTAAAAGATTTTTATAAAATTATTAAGTTAGAAAACGATACAATTTTTGAAGACAATAAAGGTGAAGCTGAGACTATTGCTGGTTTTATTTTAGAAAATTCTGGAGGTTTTCCTAAACGAAACAGCAAAATACAGTTTGAAAACTACGTTTTTACAATTGAAGCATTAGATAAAAAACGTATAAAACGTGTCAAGGTTACCTTGCCATAAATAATAAAATATAAAGGCTAATTATTATTGCCTAAGTAATTACAACATGAGACATTTAATAATCTTCCTTTTAACCTTTGTAACACTAACAAGTTGTGGAAACGACCCAATACCAAAGCCAAAAGGGTATTTAAGGTTAGAGTATCCTCAGGCAGATTATAAAATGTATAATCAAGACTTGCCTTTTGCTTTTGATCGAAACATGCAAAGTGATACCATAATATATAAGCCTTTACAAGATGATGTAAAAAGTTTTGGACTTAATATTGAGTATAAAAAATTAAAAGGAACCATATATCTAACTTATAAAGCAATAGATGGTAAAGAGCGCTTAGTTAAGTATCTTAAAAATGCTCAAAATTTTACTCAAGAACATACCAAAAAAGCAGATGCTATTGAAGAGGTTGTTTGGGAAAACCCTGTGAATAAAGTGTATGGAATGTTTTATGAAGTTGGTGGTAATGCAGCATCACAATCTCAGTTTTATATAACGGATAGTATAAATCATTTTTTAACTGGGTCATTATATTTTTATGCTAAGCCTAATTATGACTCGATATTACCTGCTGCTAATTATCTTCAAAAAGATATTAAGCGTATAATGGAAAGTGTCCAATGGAAGTAATTTTGATTATTTAAACACATCCTTAAATCACAAAAAAATAAGAATAAAAAAAGCCTTGAATTTTCAAGGCTTTCATATTTAAATAAGGGAATGTTTGTTAAGCTTTTTTAGCGTCTGTACAACATGCTTTTTTGCAATCTTTAGCACAAGCTAATTTTTCGGCTTCAGTTTTGTTAGCACATTTTTTCTTGCATTCTGCAGTTTTTGCAGCACAATCTTTACAGTCTTTTTTAGTGCAATCTTCTTTACACTTCATTGTGCATTCTTTTTTTGCGGTAGAAAAAGCATCTACTGTATGCATGTCTTTTACTTTATAGGTGTCAGCAACACTTGTAACAGTAGTTTCTAATGATGCAGGAGTTACTAATGCTTCATCATATTCTACCATTGCTAATTCGCGATCAAAATCTACAATTGCAGATTTTACACCTTCCATTTTAGCCATTTTTTTCTCAATAGTTTTTGCACAACCCATTGCGCAAGTCATACCTTCGATTTTAAATTCAGCTTTAGCTAACTTAGCATTGGGATTAATTTCTGCTTTTTTTGTTACTTCTGTAGTTTCTGTAGCAGAAGGTGATGTCATAACTTCTGGCTCAGCTTCGTTTTTACAACTAAATGTTAATACTGTTATTGCAACTAGTACTAGTATATGTTTAAATGATTTCATTTGAATAAAATTTAATTATTGTTTAATAGTTACAAAATTACTAAATAATATGCTTTATTGCTTTTTATATTGGATTTTTGTATCGTAAATTTTAGCTATGCAAAATAATAATACTAAAAAATGGGTGTATTTACTTGTTTTGTCTCTTATTTGGGGAACGTCTTTTATTTTAATTAAGAAGGCTTTGTTGGGTTTAAATGCCTATCAATTAGGTGCTTTGCGTACTTTAATAACAGGGTTGTTTTTGTTTATGGCAGGTTATAAAAAGATACGTTTAATTAAAAAAACGGATTGGAAATGGATTGCGATTTCGGGCTTTTTAGGGTCTTTTATTCCTGCGTTTTTCTTTGCAATTGCCGAAACCCAAATAGATAGTGCAGTTGTGTCTGTTTTAAATAGTTTGGTGCCTTTAAATACTGTTTTAATTGGTGCTGCTGTGTTTAAAATTGCGAGCTCTACTAAGCAGGTGGTTGGAGTAATAATAGGGTTTGTAGGTACGTCTATCTTGATCTTAGAAGGTGCAGATTTAAACCCAAATCAAAATTATTGGTATGCAGGATTTGTAATAGGGTCTACGGTTATGTATGCCATAAATGTTAACATTATCAAGCGCTATTTACAAGAGGTAAAACCTTTGGCAATAGCTGTAGGTAATTATGTTGTTATTTTTATACCTGCTTTAGTTGTTTTAATTTTTGCAGACTTTTTTAATGTAGCAAACTTTAGTGATTCAGATTTTACAAATGCAATTGGTTACGTTGTTATTTTGTCCTTTTTTGGGACTGCTTTGGCTAAAGTATTGTTTAACACTTTGGTGCAAATGTCTACTCCTGTATTTGCGTCTTCTGTGACTTATATTATGCCAATTGTAGCTTTAGTTTGGGGCTTGATGGATGGAGAAAGTTTTAGTGTGACACAAATTATTGGGACCTTAATTATTTTAATTGGTGTGTATTTAGCTAATAGAAAAGCAAAAAAAATCCGAAACGTTTAAGCTTCGGATTTTTAGTTTAATTGTAATGTATATTAGTTAAAATCTGCATCAGTAACTTCTTCGTTTACTTTTACATTTTTAATATTCATAGACATTGTTTGTGGTCCAGCTATGATAGTCTGTGCGTAAGGAAATTTTACTCCGTTTACTTCAGAGTAGTTATCATACTTTACTGTTGTAGTAACTTCTTGTCCTTGCGCTTTAGTTGTGCTTTCTTCTTGAACTAACAAGTTTGATGCAACATCATAATAACGGTAAGACGCATCGTCACCTTTCATTACTTTTACTTTGTAGCTATCTGCTCCATCAATATCAACAATACTTACTAATGATACATTAGCCATATCATATGCTGTTTCTGGAAACATTCCAGCTTCAGCTTTTTTGTCTGATACTTCAGTGTCTGATAAAGGCATTTTCTGACCTTGTTGCTCTCTGTAACCAGCTGTACCGTTCCATTTAGACTTCATCATTACCATACCTTGCATAGCAACTTCCATAGACTCTTTATTGTCTTTAGTTTTCTTTATTTCTACTGTCAATGGTGGAGCTCCTTGGATAACAAAATCACCATCCATTTTTACAGAGTTTACCATGTTAATATTGTTTGTTCCTCCAATAGCTGTAATATAGTTGTCTATTACCGTTTTAGCAGTTACGCCATCAGGAATTGGTTTAGAAAATTCTGGTTTCTCAACTGGATTTGCAAACTTGTCAAAGTACTTAATTGGTACTCCTGTTTTTTCTAATCCAGGGATTACATCACTACCTTTTCCAACTATAATTATACGTGCATTTTCTGGCTTAAAGTATTTGTTAGCCACACGTTGTACATCCTCTACAGTTACTGCATTTATTTTAGATAAATACGTTTTATAAAAGTCAGATGGTAATTTATTAAGTTTAATGCTTAATGCGTATCTAGCAATTGTCTGAGGGCTTTCTAAAGCTAAAACAAAATCTCCAACATACTTCGCTTTTGCATTAGCTAATGCTTCAGCAGTAACAGGTTCTGATTTTATTCTTTTAATTTCTTTTAAAGTCTCTACAACTGCACTATCAGTAACAGTGTTTCTTACTTCAGCTCCAGCTGTAAATCTTGACGCGCCAAAACGAGATGCACCAATACTAGAACGTGCTCCATAAGTCCAACCGTTTGCTTCTCGTAAATTCATGTTTAAGTAGCTGTTAAAACCACCACCTAAAATTTTATTAGCAATTAATACTGCATGGTAATCAGGATCATTCATTTCTAACGTTACGTTATTAGTTAATGATATGTTTGATTGTACAGCATTTGGCATGTCTACAAAATTGATTTGCGTACTTGCTAGGTTTGGATTAGGAGTAACTAGATTTGTTGTAAAATCGATTCCTTTATCCCATTTTTTGAAGTATTTTTTAACTTGCTTTTCAACTGTCTTAAAATCTACATCACCAATAATTACTAAGTATGCATTGTTTGGGTTGAAGTATTTTTGGTAAAATGCTCTAACATTATCAATTGTAATATTATTTACAGTTTCTTCAGTAATATATTCTCCGTAAGGGTGGTTATTACCATAAGATAATGCGCTTCCTACACGACCTGCTACAGCATCTACACTTTTCTCGTTGTTTTTTAAACCTTCTAGAATAAGTGCTTTTTCTTTATCAAATTCTTCTTGAGAAAATAATGGATTCATAGCTGCATCTGCCATTAATTCCATAATACGTTCAGAATATTTAGATAAACCACTAGCATATGCTCCATCAGAACTAAACCCAAGGCTTGCTCCTAAAAAGTCAATCTCTTCATTAAAAACATCTTTCGGGATGTTAGTTGTACCGTTTCCTAACATGGCACCTAACATTGCAGATACACCTGCTTTATCACCTTCTGTAATTGGTTGGTTATCTATAGTTAAAGCGTATGATACTCTTGGAAGTTTATGGTTTTCAACAATTAAAACTTTTAGTCCATTTTTTAGTTCAAACTCTCCAGGGACTTCTAAAGTAATGGTTGGTGCAGGACCTGGTTCTGGTTGTTTAGATCTGTCTATTTGGGCTGTTGCCGAAATTGATATAAACAATACCGCTAATAAGGCTGTTATTTTTGTTTTCATATCTATTGAAATTTCTTTTTTATTTTTCGTCTTTACTTGGTAAATATTCTAAAACAACACGTTGGTTAGGATTTAAATATTTTTTAGCAACATTTTGAATCTCTTCTCTAGTAATAGATCTGTAGATTTTAATTTCGTTGTTAATTAAACTAATATCCTTATAAAGCATATAGTAGCGAGCTAATGAGTTTGCTACACCAGAAATGCTTGAATTTGAACTTACAAAATTGTTTTCAAATTGGTTTTGAAGTTTTTGGTAATCTCTTTCAGACATTAATTCAGTTTGTACCTTAACTAATTCTTCATCAATTTCGGCTAATAAACCATCTAAAGTATTTTCACCTAAAGGTAAACCGTAGATAATGTATGTCCCGTAATCTTCTTGACTTTGGTTAAAAGCACCAACTTGTACAGCCATTTTTTTGTCATCAACAATTTTTTTATACAATTTAGATGTTTTACCAGAACTTAAATAACTAGATAACATATCTAACACATAAGCATCTCTATCTGTCATTGCTGGTGTTCTGTAAGCAGCAATAATTGCAGGGATTTGTATGTTGTCATCGTAAGCTGTTGCTTTAATAGTCTCAGTAATTGGGTCCTCTTTAGGGAAATTTCTAACTATATCTTCTCCTCTTGGGATTGGTCCAAAATAGTCTTTAATCATCTTTTTTGTAGAGGCAATATCTATATCACCAGCAACAACTAATACAGCGTTATTTGGTACGTAGAATTTTTTGTTAAACGCTTGAAACTCTTCTAAAGAAGCAGCATCTAAATGCTCCATTTTTCCAATAGTTGTTCCTTTATAAGGGTGTTTTTTGAAGATGTTAAGTTTAACATTTTCGATAAATTTACCATAAGGAGAATTATCTACACGTAAACGTTTTTCTTCTTTTACAACTTCATTTTGAGTGTCCACACCAATCTGGTTAATAATTGGGTGCATTAAACGCTCAGATTCCATCCATAATCCTAATTCTAGGCTATTAGAAGGGAAAACTTCGTAATAATACGTTCTGTCGTCAGTTGTGTTTGCGTTATTACTTCCTCCTTGAGAAGTTACAATTTTAAACCATTCACCACGATCGATGTTTTCAGTACCTTCAAATAAAAGGTGTTCAAAAAAGTGAGCCATACCTGTACGATCTGGCTGTTCGTCTTTTGCACCAACATGGTACATTACAGAGGTAGTTACTACAGGAGCAGAGTTGTCTTGATGTAAGATAACGTGTAAACCATTGTCTAAATCATACTCTTCGTAGTTAACTTCTTGTGCTGTAGCAGAAAAACCAGCTAAAAGCAAAGCAGCTAATGAGAATAAACTTTTTTTCATGTGTTTGATTATTTAATTTATCAGTTTAAGTATTAGTGTACTGTTGTATGTTTTTGTTACAACAGTTTTAACAAAAATAACAATACAACCATGTATTACTGCTTAATTTATTGAAAATTAACATCAAATTATAAAAATTTGGTTCCATTTTCACGAAATTTAAAGGGATTATTAACCAAAAACCATAAATTAATATGAAAATTATTTCCCTTCCTATAAGATTTGGGTTAGTTATAAGCGCATGTTTAATTGCCTTTTTTTTAATCCTGTCTTTGTTTAATTTACATACTAATCCTTTTTTTAGTTTATTTAATGGTGTAATAACAGGTTTTGGTATTTATGAAACTATAAAGTATTATAAATTACAACAAGCTGATAAGTTTAGTTACACAGGCGGTTTTACAGTAGGTATCATTGCAGGTTTTATAGCAGCGATTTTGTTTACAGTATTTTTTACCTTTTATGCTACAGAAATTGATACTGAATTTTTGAAGAAATTATTAACCGTTTTTAAAAGCGATTATAATGTACAAATTGGCTTGGTTGCTTTTGTTGTTGCGATTATGGGATTTGCCACAACAGTAGTTATTACACTTACTTGTATGCAGCTTTTTAAAAATAGCAGAAATATGCCTCAAAAACAATAAAAGGTTTGTAGATTAATTAATTAGAAGTATATTTGCATCCGTTTTCTAAGGAAAATGAGATTATTTTATATAAACTAATTAATAAAAACGTTACGCTATGTACGCAATTGTAGAGATAGCAGGGCATCAATTTAAAGTTGAAAAAGACCAAAAAGTTTTTGTTAACCGTTTAGCAACAGAAGAAGGAGAAGCAGTGTCTTTTGACAATGTCCTTTTAATTGCAGATGGTTCTAACATAACTGTAGGCGCCCCAGCTATAGGCGGAGCACAAGTAAGTGCAAAAGTCTTAAAGCACCTTCAAGGTGATAAAGTTATTGTTTTCAAGAAGAAAAGAAGAAAAGGTTACCGTAAGAAAAACGGACACAGACAAGCCTTAACTGAAATCGTAATTGAAAGTATAGTAGCTTCAGGAGCTAAGCCAGCAGCGAAAGCTGAAAAAGCTGCTCCAAAAAAAGAAACTAAAAAAGTAGAAGCTAAAGCTGCACCTAAAAAGGCTGCTAAAGCATCAGGAAAAGCTGACGACTTGAAAAAAGTTGAAGGTATTGGACCAAAAATTGCTGAAACATTAGTTGAAGCAGGAATCGCTACTTTTGCTGAATTAGCTAAAACTGATGCAGCTAAAATTTCTGAAATTATCGCAGGTGTACGTGGTAATCACGTAACTGACACATGGCCAGCACAAGCTCAATTAGCTGCTGATGGTAAGTGGGATGAGTTAAAGAAATGGCAAGACGAATTAGATGGTGGTAAAGCGTAATTGCTAAATCACTTTAAGTATAACAATTTAAACACTTAAGATCATGGCTCACAAAAAAGGGGTTGGTAGTTCGAAGAATGGTAGAGAATCAGAATCAAAACGTTTAGGCGTTAAGATTTTTGGTGGACAAGCTGCTATTGCTGGAAACATTATCATAAGACAACGTGGTAATACACATCACCCAGGTGAAAATGTATACCAAGGAAAAGATCACACTTTACATGCTAAAGTTGATGGTTTAGTAAAATTTACAAAGAAAAGAGACAACAAGTCTTACGTTTCTATTGAGCCTTTCCAAGCTTAATAATTTTATTTCCTAAAAAATTAAAACCCTTTCTATTTATTTAGAAAGGGTTTTTTGTTGTTTTAGTATGTCGTTTATAATTTTTAAATGATGGTTGGTGTGCATCAGTAAAAATCTGGGTACACGTTTGGTATTTATGTGTCCAAATAAAGGATGTTTAAAATAGGCGTTTTTATCCAGGTTTGTTAGTGTAGCAATATTAGATTTTGCTAATGTAATTTGTTGTAGTAAATCTGCTTTAGTAATATTTTCTGGTGGTAGTACATGTTTTGGTGCTTTTGCTTTTCCTCTGGGGAAAAAGCCTAATATAAAAAAGACTTTTCCTAAAAGTGTAAAGTTATTTTTAAATTGTTTTGGATCTGATGTATTGGTAGTAATACTTACGTTGTTTATTACTTTAAGACTGTGGTCTATATGCCAAGCTATATTGCTTTTAGATACTTGAGGGTTTGATTGGTCGTGATTTATTATGTGATGCTCTAAATTATTTATTGTTGTAGTAAGTTTTTGTATGGACATGGTCTTGTTTTTGTCTTGTGAAGATACTTAAAACGAATATGACTTTACAAAAATGAAACCATTTTACTAAAAGTACAATGCTTTTGCGGATTAGCTCGCAATAAGGATTGTAGTGGCATCCTTTTTTGAGGCACGAGAAAAAGATATAACGGAAAGCGTGTTTGTTTTTGGTTTTTTTTCAAAAACAAATTGCCATAAAACAAAAAAAAATCCCAAACATTGCTGTTTGGGATTTAATATGTAATTATAAAGTATGTGATTGTTAGATCACTAAAAAGTGACTTACAATGACGCTTTGATTAGTATCTGTAATGTTCTGGCTTGTATGGTCCTTCAACTTTAACACCAATATAATCAGCTTGGTAATCTGCTAATTCTGTTAGCTCTACACCAATTTTTTCTAAATGTAATTTAGCTACTTTTTCGTCTAAATGCTTTGGTAACATATATACGTCGTTTTCGTATTTATCGCTATTTTTCCAAAGTTCGATTTGTGCTAACGTTTGGTTTGTAAATGAGTTAGACATTACAAAACTAGGGTGTCCTGTTGCGCAACCTAAGTTTACTAAACGTCCTTCGGCAAGTAAGATAATGTCTTTACCATCAATGTTGTATTTGTCAACCTGAGGTTTGATTGTGTCTTTAGTATGACCATGGTTTTTGTTTAACCATCCTACTTGGATTTCGTTATCAAAGTGACCAATGTTTGCTACGATTACTTTGTCTTTCATTGCTTCAAAATGCTCTGCACGTACAATGTCTTTGTTACCTGTAGTTGTAATGATTATATCAGAATTACCAACAACTGTTTCTAGTTTTTTAACTTCAAAACCGTCCATTGCTGCTTGTAATGCACAAATTGGGTCAATTTCTGTTACTGTTACAATACTTCCAGCACCTTTAAAAGAGGCAGCTGTACCTTTACCAACGTCTCCATAACCACAAACAGTTACACGTTTACCTGCTAACATAATGTCTGTTGCACGACGTATTGCGTCTACTGCAGACTCTTTACAACCGTATTTGTTGTCAAATTTAGATTTAGTTACAGAGTCGTTTACGTTAATTGCTGGCATTGTTAATGTACCGTTTTTAACACGCTCGTATAATCTGTGTACTCCTGTTGTAGTTTCTTCAGATAATCCTTTAATTCCTGCAGATAATTCTGGGTATTTGTCTAAAACCATGTTAGTTAAATCTCCACCATCATCTAAAATCATGTTTAATGGCTTACGGTCTTCTCCAAAAAATAAGGTTTGCTCGATACACCAATCAAATTCTTCTTCAGTCATGTCTTTCCAAGCGTACACAGCTGTACCTGCATCTGCGATTGCAGCAGCAGCTTGATCTTGTGTAGAGAAAATGTTACAAGAGCTCCAAGTAACTTCTGCTCCTAAAGCTTGTAAAGTTTCTATTAAAACAGCAGTTTGGATAGTCATGTGTAAACATCCAGCAATACGTGCTCCTTTTAAAGGTTGTTCGTTTTTGTATTCTTCACGTAAACTCATTAAACCTGGCATTTCTGCTTCGGCTAAATTAATTTCTTTTCTTCCCCAAGCCGCAAGCGACATGTCTTTTACCTTATTAGGCACGTAAGCAACGTTTTTTGTACTCATATTATTTCTCTCTTTATTTTATAAATGAAACACCTTTGGGAATTAGCACTTAAAATGGTTAAATTCGCTTAACTAAAATGCATAATTAGCCTTAGGCTTTGCAAAGATAACTAATAGAATTTAGAATATTAAATGCCTCTATATAAAACCCTTACTCCAAATTCACAAACTACTGTTAAAATCTGGAAGATTGAAGAGTCTTATGATCAATTAATCAATGGATTAGATTTAAAACCAGAGAGTTTAAATCGTGTCTTAGGTATGAAAAGTGAGCTGCATCAACGTGGCTTTTTAAGTGTTAGACACTTGCTTAATGCTTTTGGTTATAACGATCATGATTTATTTTATGACGCGAATGGTAAACCACATTTAAAGGATGGAAAGCATATATCTATAACCCACAGTTTTACGTTTTCTGGCGTTATTATTAGCGATACCGAAGTTGGTATAGATATAGAAAGACAGCGCCAAAAAATAGCAGTTATTGCTAAAAAGTTTGTGGCGTACGAGTTTGAATATTTGGATAAAGAAGCTTCTGATTATATTAATAAACTAACTGTTATTTGGGGAATTAAGGAATCTTTATACAAATTGTTTGCTACTCCAGGAATGTTGTTTAGGGAACATTTTTTGGTAATTCCGTTTTCTATAATTGATGCGCAAACGGTTTGTTGGATAGATTATAAGGGTTTAAAAAAACGTTATACTGCCAATTATTTAGAGTTTGAAGGTTTTACTTGTGCTTATGTTATAGAATAATGAGTGTTTACAACGTCATACTTTCCGCGAAAGCGAAACAAGAAAAATTATTAGCTATACTAATTGATCCTGATAAATTTGATATTAAATTATTATCGCAATTTGCCAATAAAATTAATCACTCTGTAATTACACATGTTTTTGTTGGTGGTAGTACAGTTGAGTTGGAGGTGACGCAAAAATTAGTAGCTGCTTTAAAACCACTAACTAAATTACCCATTGTACTATTTCCTGGTGATGTAACGCAAATATCAAAGGATGCTGACGCTATCTTGTTTTTGTCCTTAATTTCTGGACGAAACCCTAAATATTTAATCGAAAAACAAATTGAAGCGGTTTCTATTTTAAAAAACACCGACTTGGAGGTTATTCCAACTGGTTATATTTTGATTGAAAATGGAAAAGAAACTGCGGTTCAAAAAGTAACAGAAACTTTACCGATCCCAACTGCTTTGCATACTTTAGTTGCTGATACAGCAAAAGCTGGTGAATTAATGGGTAAAAAAATTATTTACTTAGAAGCTGGAAGTGGAGCATTACATCCTGTGCCATTACAAATGATTAAGTTTGTGAAGCAAGATTTAACCATCCCTTTAATAGTTGGAGGTGGTATTAGAAGCAAACAACAATTGGATAACGCTTATAGTGCAGGTGCAGACTTAGTAGTAATTGGTACTGCTTTTGAAGAAAACCATGACTTTTTTGAAGAATTAAAACTATAAACCATGAAAATATCGGTAGATTTAACTTTGTCACCATTAAGTAATAATTATGAGCAGCATGTTATTGATTTTATTAAAGCTTTACGTGACTCTGATTTTACGGTTTTAGAAAACCCATTAAGTACTCAGGTTTTTGGCGAATTTGACCTGTTGATGCCTTTTTTAAACGAAAAGATTAAAGCTTCGTTTGAAAATCAAGACATATGTGTACTAACTATGAAAGTTGTAAAAACAGACAGAAGCGATTATGAGCCACATTTTTGATTTCCTTTTTGGACAATATTTTGAATACGAAACAACAGATGTGGTTTTAGAGATTATTGCTGTAATTTTTGGGTTTTTATCGGTTTGGTACTCCAAACAAAATAAAATTTGGGTGTTTCCCACAGGTATGATAAGTACTTTAATTTTTGTGTATTTATTATTAAAATGGGGTCTGTTAGGCGATATGATGATTAACGCTTATTATTTTGTAATGAGTGTTTATGGTTGGTATATATGGACAAGAAAAGTGGACGATCAACACGTTACACCTATATCTGTTACCACAAAAAAGGAAAAAAAATTAAGTGTAATTATTTTTTTAGCAACTATGTTATTTGTGTTTGCAGTTTATAAAACATTTGATAAGTGGACTAGTTGGGTAGCATATGTTGATACCATTACTACTGCCATATTTTTTGTTGGTATGTGGTTGATGGCTAGACGTAAAATTGAAAACTGGATTTACTGGATTATTGGAGACATTATCTCTGTTCCTTTATATTTTTATAAAGGATTTACGTTTACTTCTTTTCAGTATTTAGGATTTACAGTAATTGCAATATTTGGTTATTTACAATGGAAAAAACACTTGAACAGCAACCTGCAAACTGTGTAAAAATAGTTTTGTTTGGACCGGAATCTACTGGAAAAACGACGTTGTCTCAACAATTAGCTAGGCATTATCATTCCGTTTGGGTACCCGAATACGCTAGAGATTATTTACAAAATAAATGGAATAACGAGCGTAAAACCTGCGAAACTCACGATTTACTTCCAATAGCTATGGGTCAAATGAGTACGGAAAACCGTTTGGCAAAAAAAACAGATTCTGTACTGATTTGTGATACTGATTTATTAGAGACTAAAGTATACTCTGAAACCTATTACTCTGGGACTTGCGATCCGATTTTAGAAAAATATGCTATAAAAAATACTTATGATTTATACTTTTTAACGTATATTGATACACCTTGGGAAGCAGATGATTTAAGGGACAAGCCTGAAGAAAGAGAAGCAATGTTTGAAACGTTTAAATCTACATTAATAAAATATAATAGACCTTATGTATTATTAAAAGGAGATAAGAAAACAAGATTACAATTAGCCATAAAACATATAGATTTATTATTAGCAAAACATAATGATGCAGTTTAATAGTTCAGATAAAATTTTCATAGAAAAAAAAGGATTAACACTTAAAAAGGTAGAGCAACAATTACAGTTGCTTAAAACAGGATTACCCTTTATTAATTTAGAAAGAGCAGCAACTATTGAAGACGGAATACTTAAGTTTTCTGAGCAAGAGAAATCGGGTTTTATAAAGGTTTATGATGCTCAAAAAGAAGCACTCAAAATTGTCAAATTTGTTCCTGCTTCTGGAGCAGCGACCAGGATGTTTAAATTTTTATTTGATTTTATCAAGGATTTTAAGCCTAAAAAGCAAAGTATAAATGCTTATGTAAATAAATTTAAGGCTTCAGAATTATCTTTATTTTTTATTGGGTTAGAAAAACTACCTTTTTATACTCTAGTAATAACCTATTTAAAATCACAAAATAAAAACTATAATAAATTATCAAACGATGAAAAATTGGTTGCGTTTATCAAAGCTATTTTAAATGATGATCAATTAGCGTTTAGTGCTTTTCCAAAAGGATTATTACCGTTTCATAAATATAAAGACCATTTAGCCAGCGCTTTTGAGGAGCATTTATTTGAGGCTGCATTGTACGCGACCTCAAAAGGTAAAGCTTCTCTTCATTTTACTATTTCAGAAAAACATAAAGAAAAGTTTGATGCTGAGTTTGCTAGAATTCAGCAAATAGTTGAAAGTAAAACCAATACTAAATTTGATATTTCTTTTTCTTATCAAAAAGAATCTACAGATACAATAGCAGTTTCAGCAAAAAATGAAATTGTTAGAGAGGACAATCACGAGCTATATTTTAGACCATCTGGTCATGGTGCTTTACTTGAAAACTTAAACGACTTTGATGCCGACATTATTTTTATTAAAAACATTGATAATGTTGTAGTTTATAAATATGAGGAAGAAGTTGCTAAGTCTAAAAAAATGCTAGCAGGTTTATTGATTAATATAAAAAAGCAAGCGTTTAAGTATGCTAAAGATTTAGATACAAAACAATTGTCGCATGATGATATAGTTGAAATCGCAGAGTTTTTGATTTGTAAAATGAATGTTGTAATTTCTCCTGAATTTGAAAAATATTCTACAGCATATCAAATAGATTATTTAAAAAATAAACTAGACAGACCAATCCGTATTTGTGGTATGGTTGAAAACGAAGGAGAGCCAGGAGGAGGTCCATTTTGGGTTAAAGATGAAGGCGCAAATCTGTCTTTGCAAATAGTGGAATCTGCTCAAATTAACAAAAAGGATAAAGAGCAAAAAAACATCTTAAAAAAAGCAACGCATTTTAATCCTGTGGACATCGTTTGTAGTATAAAAAATTATAAAGGCGAAACGTATGATCTTCAAAAATTTGTTGACCATCAAACAGCTTTTATTACTATGAAAACAAAAGTTGGTAAAGATATTAAAGCGTTAGAGTTGCCAGGACTTTGGAACGGAAGTATGTCTAATTGGAACACTATTTTTGTTGAAGTACCTTTAGTTACCTTCAATCCAGTAAAAACGGTTAATGACTTATTAAAACCAACACATCAAGTCTCATAACGTGTTAGACAAACAAGCTTTAGAAAAAGAATTTAACCTTAAAGCTATCAGAAGTTCTGGTAGTGGTGGTCAGCATGTTAATAAAGTTGCTACAAAAATAGAGTTAAGTTTTTCTATTAATGATTCCGTAGTGCTTGCAAACGACCAAAAAGAACGTATTATATCAAAATTAGCAACTAGGCTAACTAAAGATCAGGTATTATTATTGCAATGTGGAGACACTAGAAGTCAATTAAAAAATAAAGGGATTATTATAAAACGTGCAATTGCTATTTTACAACAAGCTTTACAAGTAAATCCAGAGCGTAAACCAACCAAAATCCCAAGAGCAGTTATTCGTAAACGCTTAAAAACCAAAAAACACAATTCAGATATAAAAGCTAGTCGGAAAAAACCAAAAATAGAGTAGCTTATTATATGCGTCTTAATTGTATTTTAACAATATTAATTATTGCGTAGATTATTCTTTGAAAAAAAAATCAAGAATCATATTTCATAAATCAAAATTCTAATCTACCTTTGCAGCGTTCTCAAAAAAGGGGTGCCTATATCGGCTGAGATCATACCCATTGAACCTAGAACAGGTAATGCTGTTTAGGAAATTTGAAACACATTTTTTGTGTTGCTATGTAATATATAGAGAGTCTATGTATTGCAAAATTTAATTAATAACAATTAAGAATAATTACCTCTTTTTATTCGATTAGTAATTTAATCGTAATGAAAAATTTATTTCTTTTTTTAACACTATTAGTGTTATCGGTCAGTGTTAACGCACAAGACAAAAAAACAGTTGAGTCGGACTCAACAAAAATCACAAAACTTGATGAAGTCTTACTATCTGCTACTAGAGCAAAGGATAAGACACCAGTAGCTTTTTCAAACATCACAAAAGAAGAGTTAGAATCTATAAATCTTGGTCAGGATTTGCCAGTATTATTAGATCAATTACCATCCGTAGTAACAACAAGTGATGCAGGAGCAGGTGTTGGTTATACAGGGATTAGAGTTAGAGGTAGTGATGCGACACGTGTCAATGTTACTATCAACGGAATACCTTACAATGACCAAGAAAGTCAAGGGACATTCTGGGTTAATATGCCTGATTTTGTAAGTTCTGTTGAGGATATTCAATTACAGCGTGGTGTTGGAACATCTACCAATGGATCTGGTGCTTTTGGTGCAAGTTTAAACTTAAAAACACTTAATCCATCAACTGAAGGTTACGCTACAACAACAAATGCTGTTGGTAGTTTTGGAACTAGAAAGCATAATATTAGTATTGGTTCTGGAATTAAAAATAATTTTTATGCTGAAGCTAGATTATCCAATATACAAAGTGATGGATATATTGATAGAGCTAGAGCAGACTTAAATAGTTATTATACAGAAGCTGGTTTTGTTAACGAAAAAACATCCATAAAAGCTATTGTATTTGGAGGAAAAGAAGAGACTTACCAGTCTTGGTATGGAACACCAGAAGCAGTTGTTAATAACGATTTAGAAGGAATTCAGGCTTTTATTGATAGAAATTATCCAAGTGATGCAGAAGCTGAAAATTTATTAAATTCAGGAAGAACATATAACTATTACACATATGATAATGAAATTGATAGCTATCAACAAACACATTATCAATTACATGCTTCTCACCAATTTAACTCTAAATTTTCTGCTAATATTTCTGGTAATTTTACAACAGGTAAAGGTTATTATGAACAATATAAAGATGGTGAGGAATTAGGTGACTATTTCCCAAATAATGCAAATGCTTCAGACGAAGGTGATGTCATTAGAAGACGTTGGTTAGATAATAATTTTACAGCAATTGTATATTCACTTAACTATAAAAAGGATAAGTTAAATTTATATTTAGGTGGTGGATATAATTCTTATAAAGGGGATCACTTTGGTGAAGTTATCTGGGATTCATTTGAAACACCAATACCTGTAAGAAGCAATTATTATTTTAGTTATGGAGATAAGCAAGATTTTAATACGTACTTAAAAGCCGAGTATAATATCAATTCAAATTTATTTGCATTACTAGATTTACAATATAGAACGGTTGATTATGAGTCTGTTGGAACAAGCTCAGACTTACTAGATATTAATGTAAAAGAAACGTATAATTTTTTCAATCCAAAAATGGGATTAACCTACAGGATTAACAATAATAGTAATGTGTATGGATCTTACGCTGTAGGTAACAGAGAGCCAAATCGTGACGATTTAACAAAAAATCCAATCAAGCCAGTATCGGAACAGTTACATGATTTTGAGTTTGGTTATAAATTACAAAATTCTAAGTTTTACCTAAACGCTAATTTATACTATATGGATTATAAAGATCAATTAGTGTTAACAGGAGATTTAGATGATGTTGGTGATCCAATCAGACAAAATGTAGCAGATAGTTACAGAGCTGGTATCGAGATACAAACAGGATATAAATTATCGGATCAATTTAGGATTGATGCTAATGCAACTTTTAGTCAAAATAAAATTAAAGCGTTTGATTATGTCGTTTATGACACGCAGTATGATCCTAGCACATTTGATACAGTATCTTATGATGCTGTTGTGACAACTTATAATGATACAGATATCTCATTTTCGCCAAACGTAATATTTGGTAGCACATTAACCTACTCGCCAATTAAAAATGCTAACATCGCTTTATTATCTAAGTATGTTGGGCAACAATATTTAGACAACACCTCAAGTGATAGTAAAAGTATGGATGGCTATTTTGTAAACAACTTAAATGTGTCTTATCGTATCAAACCAACTTGGATTAAAGAGATCGCTTTTAATGTATTGGTTAACAATGTGTTTAATAATAAATATGTGTCTAATGGTTATACGTATAGCTATTTTTATAGACCAGAAAACTCTAATGATGCACCAATCACAGAAAATTTTTACTACCCACAAGCGACCACTAACTTTTTAGCAGGTGTAACCTTAAAATTTTAACCAATAATTTTTACAACAACCCTTTAAAAGCATCTCTAAATTAGAGGTGCTTTTTTAGTTATTGTAAACTCTAATAACATCTCCATTAACCTCTACAAAGTAAGGTTTTAAACTATATTGTCCACTAGTGCCATCAAAAGGAACACCTCCACCAGCAACGCTATAACTATTACCATCATCGCAATTACAAGTTGCAATACCACTTTCAACAGTTAGTAAAGAGCAGTCTGAAGGGACGTGATTAGGATCTGTAATTTCAAAAGCATAATAAGTGTTACCTGTGTAATAAATGACAATGCCATTATACCCAAAACCATTGATAACAATACTACCACCAGGAAACTGCAAGTCATTATATTGTGGTAAAGTTGTGTTTATGGAATTAAAAGTGTCAAAATTAATATTTGGTATAAAATTATTGCTGTTATCAGCATCATCGTTTTTTTGACATGACGTTATTAGCGCAAAGCATAATATTATTGTAGTTAAAGACCTTAACATATAAATTTAATAATTTTTTAGGATTGCAATTTACAACAATTACAATGTTGAGTTAAATATTTTGTATATTTGTAAGACAAAATCTCGTGTCGACGAGATTTTTGTGTTTAACGCTAAATTGTTTTAGCGTCTTTTTATTTAAACGAAAAAAATATGAGTAAAGTATCTTATTATACAGCAGAAGGGTTAAAAAAATTGCGTGACGAGCTTAAGCAACTTAAGGATGTGGAGCGCGTTAAGGCCTCTAGAGCAATAGCAGAAGCAAGAGATAAAGGTGATTTAAGTGAAAATGCCGAGTATGATGCAGCCAAGGAAGCGCAAGGTATGCTAGAAATGCGTATCGCGAAGCTAGAAGATCAAATGGCTGGAGCACGTGTTATTGACGAGTCACAAATGGACACCTCTAAAATATTAGTCCTATCTAAAGTAAAAATCAAAAACCAAACCAATGGTATGGAAATGAATTATACTTTAGTAGCAGATGGCGAAGCAGATTTAGCCTCAGGTAAAATATCTGTAAACAGCCCAATAGGTAAAGGTTTATTAGGTAAATCAGTTGGTGACGTTGCCGAAATACAAGTACCAAGTGGTATTATTAAATTTGATATTGTCGAAATTAGTAGGTAATTATTCATTTAAATAATAACGCTAAAGCGGAAATATATAAAAATGTAAATTTTTTGAAGATTCCTGTTTATTCTGAAACAAATTTCAGGTTAGCAGGAATCTTTTTTTATCTTTAGTTTCTAAACCGAAACCTATATGTCATCCATTTTTACAAAAATAGTAAACGGAGAAATTCCGTGTTATAAAGTAGCCGAAACTGAAGATTTTTTAGCCTTCTTAGATGTTAATCCTAATGCTAAAGGACATACCTTATGTATTCCTAAAAAAGAAGTAAATAAACTTTTTGATTTAGATGAAGCAACATACACTGCCTTAATGCTATTTTCTAGAAAAGTAGCAATAGCTTTAGAAAAAGCTGTGCCTTGTAAACGTGTTGGTGTAAGTGTAATTGGTTTAGAAGTACCACATGTACATGTACATTTAATACCATTAAATACAATGGAAGACGCAAGGTTTATTAATAAAGTGTCTTTACAAAAGGAAGATTTTGAAGCTTTAGCAAAAGCAATCGCTGCTAATTTATAATTGGTAAACTAAAACGCTTAGTATTGCAGCTATTAAAAGGGTAGCTGCACCAATCAAAATCCAAAACAGACTTTTGTACTTTTTAGATGATTTTTTAGGCTGAAAAGCTTTCATCTGGTAGTCATAAACGCGCTCAATGTCATCCGTCCAACGTGCTGGATAGATTTTAGTATTACAAACAATGCAATTCATTTCCGTACTTACCTCTTGTGTAATGCTTTTATAAAAAGAAGTTTCAATAAAACGTTGTTTAAACGTTAATTGCAGTCCTTTAGTGCTAAAGCATTCAGGGCAATTATTATTTAAATCAACAGTATTTATTGTTAGTAATCTATCAGACATTTATATTGTTTTTAGGCTAATCTGCATAGTTGTTCCTTTTCCTTTTTCAGAGTGCAAAACTTTTATACGACCATTATGAAAGTCTTCTACAATTCGTTTTGCCAATGATAAGCCAAGTCCCCAACCACGTTTTTTAGTTGTATAACCAGGCTCAAAGATAGTACTAAATTCGTTTTTACTTATTCCTTTTCCTGTATCTGTTACAGTTATTTTTACACGTTGTTCTAACTGTGTGATACTGACATGCAAATCACCTTTTCCCTTCATGGCATCTATAGCATTTTTAACTAAATTTTCTATAGTCCAACCATATAATTGGGTATTTAAATTAACGTATATAGGGTGTTCTGGTAAAGTGATATCAAAATTTATTAGTCTTGAAGATCTTGTTTTTAAATAGTCATAAGCGTCTTTGGTTTCAGCAACAATATCAACCTTATTCAGTGTTGGAAGCGATCCTATTTTACTAAAACGCTCTGTGATTGTTTGCAAGCGACTAATGTCTTTTTCTATTTCTTTTATGTATTCAGGATTAGTGTTTTCACCTTTTAAAATTTCGGTCCAACCAATTAATGATGATAAAGGCGTCCCGATTTGATGTGCGGTTTCTTTAGCCATTCCTGACCATAATTTATTTTGAGTTGCAATTTTAGAGCTGCGATAAAAAAAGTAAACCACTGCTCCAAATAAGACAATAATTAATAATAGCGCTAATGGATAATATTTTAGTTTATTTAAAAGTGGCGAGTTTCCGTAGTATAGCATACCAAGGGACTCATCGCTATTAGTTTTGTTATTATAATAGGATAATGCAATAGGATGGTTTTCTTCTTCAAACTGTAATTGACTTTTTCTTAAAAAAGCATCAACATTTTTTATTCCTAAAGTATCTAATTTATTAAAGCTACTTATTTCTCCTTTAGGAGATACTAAAATCATTGGAGTTGTAGAGGTGGAATCTGTTATAATAAATGTTGTAACATTGTTTACTTCGCCATCCAACCCGTTTCTAAAGCTATTTAAAAAATCACTTTGTGCATAGGACCATGTTTGCATTTTCCTGCGTTCTTCTGCTTTAAATTTTTGAAAAAACACATACGTATTCCATAGTATTAAAGAGATAATAGCAAATGAAGCAATAATAATTATCCAGCGTATAAGCTGACGATGTTTTGTAAAAAACATGATTGTTAGTTTTTGGTGTTAATATAATGCAATTCTGTTAATATTATTGTGGAGGTTGGTTACTAATTGCCTTTTAGTTGACCGTCAGATTGTGTATTTTTGTAGTAAACAATACTCCTTTATGTTATCATTTACACCACAAGAATTCTCTACAGCTAAATTACATGGCTATTTACTTAGTGCTGTTGCACCTAGACCAATAGCTTTTGCTAGTACAATAGATGCAGACGGAAAACCTAATTTATCGCCTTTTAGTTTTTTTAATGTGTTTAGTGCTAATCCACCAATATTAATTTTTTCGCCAGCAAGACGTGTTAGAGATAATACTATTAAGCATACATTGGTTAATGCAGAAGCGACTAAAGAGGTTGTAATTAATGTGGTCAACTACGATATTGTACAGCAAATGTCTTTAAGCAGTACAGAGTATCCTGAAGGTATAAACGAATTTGAAAAAGCAGGTCTGACTATGTTAAAATCAGATGTGGTAAAACCATTTAGGGTAGCCGAAAGTCCTGTGCAAATGGAATGTAAAGTTAACCAGATCGTGCATCTTGGTGAAAACGCAGGAGCAGGTAATTTAATTATTTGTGAAGTGGTTAAAATGCATGTATCTGAAGATGTCTTGGATGAAAATGGTGCAATTGACCAAAATAAATTAGATTTAGTATCTAGAGCAGGAGGTAGTTATTATAGCAGAGCAAAATCTGGGTTTTTTGAAATTCCAAAACCGTTGTCAACCCTTGGTATAGGTGTTGACGCTTTACCAAAAGCAGTTAGAGAAAGTGCTGTTTTAACAGGAAATGATTTGGGGCTTTTGGGGAATGTTGAAAACTTACCTGAGGAAAATAGCATTCAGGCTTTTAAAAACCAACATAATTTAAGTTCTTTGTCGACTGAACAAAAACATAAAAAAGCAAAAGACTTTTTAAGTTTTAGTGATGTGGAAAGCGCTTGGAAAGTGTTGTTATCGTAAGTTTACGATATTTAATTAGACGAATATTTAATAATTATATAGAAAATGGAAGTACAAGGTAAAGTTAAGCTAGTAGGAGAAACTCAAAGTTTTGGTAGCAACGGATTTAGAAAAAGAGAATTAGTAGTAACTACAGAAGAGCAATATCCTCAACATATTTTAGTAGAGTTTGTTCAAGATAAATGTGATTTATTAAACAACTATCAAGTAGGGCAAGATGTTAAAGTAAACATCAATTTACGTGGTAGAGAGTGGGTTAATCCTCAAGGAGAAACTAAATATTTTAACTCTATTCAGGGTTGGAGAATTGAAGGCGTACAAGCTGGAGCAGCACCTCAAGGGATGCCAGAAGTGCCACCAGCACAAGCTTTTGAACCAGCAAATAATGTAAAAGATGAAGATCACGACGATTTACCATTTTAAGTAATAGTCAATCTTTAAACAATAACTTTATTAAAATTAGTTGTTGTACTAGATATAAAAAACCTCAAGACTTTTGTTTTGAGGTTTTTTTATAAAAAAAAAGTCTTGTAATTAAACAAGACTTTTTAAAATAGTGGATTTTATTAGCCTTTAGTTATAAACTTTAAAAATAGTGGAAAACTAATTATCAATATAAAGACTACATAAATATCTGAAAAATAAATTAATTAGAAGATAAAACGTTGGTAATTAATGTTATAAAATTAAATATTAGTGTTTTTTGTAAGTAAATACAGTTTGTAATAAGGTTTTCTAATTCAATTTCTTACTTTAATATTTTAAACTAATTGATTACAAATGGAATTTTTAAATAATAATCATGTGTTTCCTGAAGTTGATAAAGCCACAGAAGATGGTCTTTTAGCTGTTGGTGGAGATTTAAGTGCAAACCGATTGTTAACTGCTTATCAAAAAGGCATTTTTCCTTGGTTTGAAGATGATAACACTATAATGTGGTGGTCTCCAGATCCCAGATTTGTATTGTTTCCAAAAGATTTAAAAGTGTCTAAAAGCATGAAGCAAATCCTGCGTAACACAGATTTTGTGGTCACTGTTAATAAAGATTTTAACGCTGTTATTACAGCTTGTGCTGCAGCAAAACGACCAGGACAAGATGATACTTGGATTACAAAAGGTATGATTGACGCCTATACTAAATTACATCAATTAGGTTATGCAAAGTCTATAGAGGTTTGGCTAAATAATACACTTGTTGGAGGCTTATATGGTGTAGACTTAGGTAATGGTGTGTTTTGTGGAGAAAGCATGTTTGCTAAAGTTAGTAACGCCAGTAAAGTAGGGTTTATAAGTTTTATTCAAAATACAAACTATAAGCTTATTGACTGTCAAGTTTATACAAATCACTTGGAAAGTTTGGGTGCAATGGATATTTCTAGAGCGCAGTTTTTAAAGTATTTAACTTAAACCTCATGGTATCTAAAACAAGCGACCTCATGGTCATTAACCATACCTACAGCTTGCATAAATGCGTAAACAACAGTTGATCCAACAAATTTAAAACCTCGTTTTTTTAAATCTTTACTTAGGGCATCACTAATTGTAGTATTTGCAGGTGCACTTTTATAATGTGCTACTTTATTTTTTATAGGTGTATTATTTACAAAAGCCCATAAATAAGTGCTAAAACTACCAAACTCTTTTTGGATGTCCATAAATAATTGGGCATTAGTAATCGTGGCATTGACTTTTAATTTATTTCTAATAATGCCAGCATTTTGTAATAATTCAGATTTTTTTTCTTCATTGTAATTAGCTATTTTTTGATAATCAAATTGGTCAAATGCATCAAAAAAATTATTGCGTTTTCGTAAAATAGTTATCCAACTAAGACCAGCTTGGAAGGTTTCTAAGATTAAAAACTCAAATAGTGTAGCATCATCATATACAGGAGTTCCCCATTCTTTATCATGATAAGCTTCGTATAAATCATCTCCAACGCACCAACCGCATTTATGTTTTGTCATTTTGTTTCGTTTTTCGATATTCTTTTATGGCAATTAACATGTAAATAAGCACTATAACATGTCTTAAATCAAACAAATATAGATTTTTAAAAATATGATAATTAGGAATCAAATTAAGACTTTTACAAGCTAATAAGCTGAAAAAACCAACAAATAAAATAGGTTTAAAGGTTCTTAAAGTTAACATTGTAAGGAAGTTTTAATAATTTCTACTAATGTAACAACAGTAACTTATAAATCATAATAGTTGCTGTATTTTTGTACTATGGATACACTTAAAGATACAATTATCAAACAAATTTTACAAGATGGGTTGGATAATAGCATGAGCTATGCTGAATATAGAGATTTGGTTTTGACTAAAGTCGAAAACAATTCAAACACAGGTCATGAGGTTAACGAAGCTTTAGCTAATTATACAATGCTTAATAGTAAGCGCATGAAGCGTTGGGATAAAACGATTAAGATTGGAGAAGGCGTTGCCGATGCTATTAAACATAAAACATTTAATCAAACTTGGATTATAATAACAGAAAGTTGGTGTGGAGATGCTGCACATGTAATGCCTGTTATTAATAAAATTGCAGAATTAAACGATGGTATCAATTTTAGAGTTGTATTAAGAGATGATAACGAAGCGTTAATGGACCAATTTTTAACTAATGGTTCTAGGTCTATAGCTAAGTTAATTATTTTAGATACAATTACTAAAGATGTTATTGCTACCTATGGTCCAAGACCAAGCACAGCAGCATTATTGGTAAATGACTATAAAGCTAAGTATGGTGTATTAACGCCAGAGTTTAAAGAAGACTTGCAACAATGGTATAATAAAGATAAAGGTCATACAGTTATAGCGGACTTAGTCGCTTTAATTGGTTAAATAATATATATTCTCTTTTACATTTAAAGGAGAATATATCTATTTTCCGGTAAACTGAAATGTAATAGACCCTAATTGCTTTGATGTTGTTGAGGTATTAAACTTAGCGTCCTTAGCATATTGTAAAGCATGTTCTTGTAAACATGCATTATTAGAAGTTGATGCATTGTTGATATAAGCATCTATAACAGTACCATTACTATTTACGGTTATATTAACTACAATTTTACCTTCTGCATCACATAAATAAACAGGAATTGGCAAGTATTGATCTGTCCGACCTTTTAATGAATAGTATATAGAGCTGTTAGTGTTGGCAACATTACTTTGTTTCGCACTACTGTTTTTAGATCGTTTGTTAAGTATTTCGTTTACGCTATTAAAACTAGTTAATGTCTTTTCAGAGATTGCAGAATTACCATGACTTGCTTCCGTAGGTTTTTCAGTTTTGATATCGTTTTTATAGGTCTCTAATTTTGGATTAGTATAATCCTCAGGAGGAGCTATAGGTTTGTAAGCTTGTGCATAGTGTTTATAGTTTTCAGAAGTGTTAAAGGCTTTGTTAGTTGCTTTATTAGCGCTTTTGATGGGTGTTTGCTCGGCTATATTTTCAATAATATCTTCTACTTGCTCTATGTCGTACAATGTTTCAGCGACAGCTGTATTTGTTTTAAAAACAGTCACATTTAATACAGACAACAGTAATGTGCCTGTTATTAATAAAGTTATAGCTAGCGCTTTATGAGAGTTTTTAAAAAGCATGTATTACAAACGATTTTTAACTAATTGTTAGTATATTTATATACGTTTGCAAAGTATAAAAAGATGTGTATTAGTCCTTTTTTGGGAGATTTTTAATAAAATCATCTATCGAAAGCCCATTTTTTACATCAAAATCACCAATTTTTGTGCGACGTAAAATAGATAAGTGTCCACCGGAATCTAATGCTTTTCCAAAATCGTTAGCCAAAGATCGTATGTAAGTCCCTTTACTGCATACCACTCTAAAGTCAATATTTAGACCATCAATGTTAGTAATCTCAAATTCTTGAATTGATATTTTTCTAGATTTAATTTCAACGGTTTCACCAGCTCTAGCATATTCGTAAAGGCGCTTTCCTTCTTTTTTTAAAGCAGAAAATATTGGAGGATATTGGTCAATTTCACCTATAAACTGTTTAGTCGTTTGGTGTATTAAATCTTGGGTAATATGGCTAGTATTAAAAGTATCGTTAATTTCGGTTTCTAAATCGTATGATGGTGTTGTGCTTCCTAAAACTATTGTTCCTGTATACTCTTTAATTTGACCTTGAAAGGTGTCTATTTGTTTGGTCATTTTACCAGTGCAAATAACTAGTAATCCAGTAGCTAATGGATCTAAAGTTCCAGCATGACCCACTTTTATTTTTTTAATATTAAAAGCTTGGCGGATTTCCCAACGTAGTTTGTTTACCACCTGAAAAGACGTCCAATCTAATGGCTTGTCTATAAGTAAAACTTGTCCTGCTAAATAATCTTCTTTAGTCATTGACTTAATTTAATAGTGCAAATGTTATTGCAATTATACCAACAATAGCACAGTAAATAGCAAAATAGGATAGCTTACTTTTTTTAACCAAGCTAATCATCCAAGTGCAAGCAAATAAACCAGCAACAAAAGCAGCTATAAAACCAGCGGATAATGCAGTGATATTTTGACTATCAAAATTTAAATCACCTCCTAAAATGTCTTTGGCTATTTTTCCGAATATTAACGGTACAACCATTAAAAAAGAAAAGCGTGCAGCTTTAGTTTTGTCATTACCTAATAATACAGAAGTAGATATGGTTGCTCCACTTCTGGAAATACCAGGAAGCATGGCTATTGCTTGAGACACACCTATAATTAGTGCATCTTTAAAGGATACGTTTTTATTTGTGTTTTTAGCTTTATCAGCAAAAAATAATAATATTGCTGTAACTAATAACATACAACCTACTAAAAGAATATTACCACCAAAAAGTTGTTCTAATTGTTCTTCAAAAAATAATCCTACAAAAGCAGCAGGAAGCATAGAGATTGCAATTTTTGTTACAAACTTGGTGTCCTCATTCCATTTAAAAGCCAAAAAGCCTTTAATAATGTCTAAAATATCTTTTCTAAAAATAACAATGGTACTTAATGCAGTAGCAAAGTGAAGAACTACAGTAAATAATAAGCTTTCTTCAGGAATACTTTTATCGCCTAAAATGGCTTTACCTATTTCTAAATGACCACTTGAAGACACAGGAAGAAACTCAGTTAATCCTTGTACTATACCTAATAAAATTGAATCGAAAATATCCATGTTGGCAAAAGTATTAAAATACTATGACCAAATGATACAATGAAGTTGAAATTTAATAGTCTAATTTCAATAAAAATAAACTACTAGAAGTGTTATTCGGCTTTAGGCTTAGATAGTATAGCGTAAACCTGTATACCAAAGCCAATAATTACTAAAGCAGGAGCCAAACGGATACGTCTCCAGCTAAAAATAGCATCACTAAATACATTTGGGTCGTCACTACCACCACCAGACATCAAAATGAAGCCTAAGGCAATGCAAGCTAAGCCAATAAACATAAATTTATAGTTGTGTTTACCAAAAACTAATTCGGTTTTTAAACTGTTTTTATTGTTTTTGTTGCTTTCTCCCAAAGTATTATTTGTGTTGATTTTTGACAAATTTAAACTTTTTAAATTAATCGTAAATAAATTTTGTTTGATGTTTTTTAATAGTCACTTTATCTGTGTGTGCAACTTTAGTTTCAAACTTATTAGTTGTTGTCGCTAAATAAGCAATAATTGCAACTAGACCTATTAATACAAATGTGATTCGTTTCATAAACATTAGTTTTAGAGTTATTAATCATTTTAAAGTATTAGTTGGTCAATAGTGCGTTATTTTTTGGTTAAGTAAATATAACGCGCTAAAGTGCAAAGTATTGTTAACGCTTTAGTTAAAAGCTGTTAAATTAATACAGTTGATCGGTCTTTAAATTTAAAAAACGTTGTGTTGCAAAATGAGTACTTATCCAAGTAATAAGGATACCTAGTAAAAAGATTATTAAAAATAAACCACCTATTAAAATAGGGCTTTGACGTAAAACTAATTCTGGAAAAGCTTGGTCCACATAATACACTATAAACCCTAAGCCTACTAAGGCAAGGATAGCGCCAAGTATACCTAGTTTAATGCTTTTCCAAACAAATGGTCTACGTATAAAGCGTTTGGTAGCACCTACCATTTGCATCGTTTTTATAGTAAAACGCTTAGCGTAAACAGATAATCTAATGCTACTATTGATTAGCAATACCGCAATTAAAGTAAAAATAGCACTTAGTAATAAGACCCAAAAGCTAATTTTTTTAACGCGACTATTCATTAAGGTTACTAAATCTTTGTCATACCTAACTTCTTCAACAAAACCTTTTTCTAGTGCAGTTGCAGCTAATTCTTCTAACTTATCAGAAGTCACAAAATCTGCTTTAAGGTTAACATCAATATTATTTTGTAAAGGATTAAATCCTAAAAACTCCATAAAATCTTCACCATTTTCAGCTTTCATAGACTCAGCTGCTTGCTCTTTAGAGATGTATTCGGTAGATTTTACATAATCTGCCAACGCTAAACTTTTTTCAAGTTGCTTAACTTCGACGTCCTTGGCGTTGTCTTTTAAATAAATAGTAACCGTTACTTGTTCTTTAAACAAGTCTGCTACCTTTTTAGCGTTAAGAACCAAAAGTCCTAAAATACCCAATAAAAATAATACTAATGCAATACTTAGTACTACAGAAAAGTAAGAAGAAATTAATCTACGTTTTTGATATCTTTCAAAAGAAGAGCTCATAAATTGATGTTAGTTTATAGTGTAAAAATATAAAAGAAAATGAAATCCCTTTGATTTAGAACGTCAAACTTTTAATAGTCTTATAATAAGTTTAAATTTGTTGCTTAATTAAGCGGAAAAACACAAAAATGCAATACCATTTTAACGACATCGAAGCCAAATGGCAAAAATATTGGGCCGAAAATCAGACTTTTAAAGCCTCAAACAGTAGTGACAAACCAAAATATTATGTTTTGGACATGTTTCCTTATCCATCAGGAGCAGGATTGCACGTTGGTCACCCATTAGGTTATATCGGGTCAGATATTTATGCACGTTACAAACGCCATAAAGGATTTAATGTATTGCATCCTCAAGGGTATGATAGCTTTGGATTACCTGCCGAACAGTATGCTATTCAAACTGGTCAACATCCTGCAATTACAACAGAGACTAACATAAAAACTTACAGACGTCAATTAGATCAAATTGGTTTCAGTTTTGATTGGAGTCGCGAAGTACGCACATCAAGTCCAGAATATTACAAATGGACGCAATGGATTTTTATTCAATTATTTGAATCTTATTATTGTTTTAACGATAATAAAGCAAAAGATATAAAGGAGTTAATTTACGTTTTCAAATTAAACGGAAATTGTCCAAAAGAATCTGGATTAAACGTTGCTTGCGATGATAATATCGAAATATTTTCTGCTGACGATTGGAATGGATTTTCATCCGAAAAACAACAAGAAATACTACTACAATATAGATTAACGTATTTAGCCGAAACTGAAGTCAACTGGTGTCCTGCTTTAGGAACCGTTTTAGCTAACGACGAGATTGTAAACGGAGTGTCAGAACGTGGTGGACATCCTGTTATGCGTAAAAAAATGACGCAATGGAGTATGCGAATTTCTGCTTACGCAGAACGTTTGTTACAAGGGTTGGATACTATAGATTGGACAGACTCGCTTAAAGAAAGTCAACGTAACTGGATTGGTAAATCTGTTGGAGCAAGTGTGACTTTTAATGTTATTCCTTCTGTCTCGTCGAGCGCAGTCGAGACGTCTCATCAAATAGAAGTCTTTACAACAAGACCAGATACTATTTTTGGTGTTAGTTTTATGACCTTAGCTCCAGAACATGAGTTAGTATCTCAAATAACAACACCAGAACAAAAAGCAGAAGTTGAGGCGTACATTTTAGCAACTTCAAAACGTAGCGAGCGTGATCGTATGGCAGATGTAAAAACCATTTCTGGTGCGTTTACAGGTGCATACGCAGAGCATCCTTTTAGTAAAGAGCCAATTCCAATTTGGATTGGAGATTACGTGTTAGCTGGTTATGGTACAGGAGCAGTAATGTCTGTGCCTTGTGGAGACCAACGTGATTACGACTTTGCAAAACATTTTAATATTGAAATTCCTAATATTTTTGAAGGAGCAGATATAAGCCAAGAAGCTTTTACATCTAAAGACAATGTAAAAATTGCAAATAGCGATTTCCTTAACGGAATGAACTATAAAAAAGCAACCAAACGTGCCATTTACGATTTGGAGCAAATGGGTCAGGGTGAAGGAAAAACCAACTACAGATTGCGTGATGCAGTATTTTCGCGTCAACGATATTGGGGAGAACCGTTTCCAGTATATTACGTTAATGGAATGCCACAAATGATTGATAAAGCGCATTTACCAATCACTTTACCTGAAGTAGAAAAATATTTACCAACCGAAACTGGAGAGCCACCTTTAGGTCGTGCAGATGTTTGGGCTTGGGACACTAATACTAATACAGTGGTTTCTAACACGCTTGTCTCGTCGGGCGCAGTCGAGACGTCTAAAGATAACGGAATCTACCCACTAGAATTAAACACAATGCCAGGTTGGGCAGGAAGCTCATGGTACTTTTTCCGTTATATGGAAGAAAAAGCCAATAGAGGAGAAGACTTTGCAAGCAAAGATGCACTTAACTACTGGGAAAACGTAGACCTTTATATTGGAGGAAGCGAGCATGCAACTGGACATTTATTATACTCACGTTTTTGGGTGAAGTTTTTAAAGGATAGAGAGTTTGTAGGAGTAGAAGAGCCTTTCAAAAAGCTGATTAACCAAGGGATGATTCTTGGGACTAGTGCTTTTGTTTATAGAGTTACTTCACTTCCGATGATTGGGAAAAAATCAACCGGAAATATTGAAGATAATGCTGTTATGGATAGTTATACTTCTAATATTTATGTCTCTAAAAAAATATCAGAACTGATTGAAAACAATGATCTTAATTCCAAAGAATTAGGTGAAATAGTTAAATCATTAAATAATAAGATTAATGAAGTTAATTCTAATTTAAGTGAAGGTGAAACTAAATACGGACAAACAGCAAAAATTAAAGTCACTCCTATTCACGTTAAAGTGCAATACGTTAATGCTTCAGATGAATTAGATATCGAAGGATTAAAAAATGATGGAGAATTTGGAGAAGACTTTAAGGACGCAGAATTCATTTTAGAAGATGGTGTTTATAAAGTAGGTCGCGAAGTCGAAAAAATGTCTAAATCCAAATACAACGTCGTAAATCCAGATAATATTTGCGAGCAGTATGGAGCAGATAGTTTACGTTTATACGAAATGTTTTTAGGACCTTTAGAGCAAGCTAAACCTTGGAATACTGCTGGTATTACAGGTGTGCATGGTTTCTTAAAAAAACTATGGAAATTATATGTTGGCGAAAACGGAGTTACTGTAAATGATGCTGAACCAACAAAAGACAATCTAAAAACGTTACATAAAACCATTAAAAAGGTTGAAGAAGATATAGAGAACTTCTCTTTTAATACTTCGGTTTCAACGTTTATGATTGCTGTTAACGAGTTGACACAACAAAAATGTACTAGTAAAGCTATTTTAGAACCATTGTTAGTATTATTATCACCTTATGCACCACACATTACTGAAGAGCTTTATAGCCAATTAGGAAATACAGAGTCTATTAGTACTGCAGCTTTTCCTAAGTTTGAAGCTAGCCATTTGGTTGAGAGTAGTAAAAATTATCCAATTTCGTTTAACGGAAAAATGCGTTTTACTTTAGAGTTACCAATGGATATGTCTAAAGACGACATAGAAAAGACCGTTATGGCTCATGAAAAAACTATTGCTCAATTAGATGGACGTACACCTAAAAAAGTGATTATTGTACCTGGTAAAATTGTAAATATTGTTGGATAATAAAAAAGCCAACGTCATTGCGAGGAACGAAGCAATCTCTCAAAATTAATTAAGTAATTAAAGAGTAAACAATAAAAAGTACTCAAAACACGTCAGTTCGAGTGAAATGCTTTTTCAGCATTTAGTATCGAGAACCAATTAAAAAGGCATCTCGATACAATTTGCTCGTGCCTCACAAATCACTCGATGTGACGATACGTTTATTAGCCAACGTCATTGCAAGGAACGAAGCAATCTCTCAAAATTAATTAAGTAATTAAAGAGTAAACAATCAAAAGTACTCAAAACACGTCAGTTCGAGTGAAATGCTTTTTCAGCATTTAGTATCGAGAATCAATAGACCTCTCGATACAATTTGCTCGTGCCTCACAAACCACTCGATGTGACGTTACGTTTATTGTCCAACGTCATTTCGAGGAACGAAGCAATCTCTCAAAATTAATTAAGTAATTAAAGAGTAAACAATCAAAAGTACTCAAAACGCGTCAGTTCGAGTGAAATGCTTTTTCAGCATTTAGTATCGAGAACCATTTAAAAAGGCATCTCGATACAATTTGCTTGTGCCTCACAAACCACGCGATGTGACGTTACGTTTGTTAGCCAGCGTCATTGCGAGGAACGAAGCAATCTCTTTAATTAATCATGTTAGTTATAGCGAATAGGTTTATTAGCCAACGTCATTGCGAGGAACGAAGCAATCTCTCAAAATTAATTAAGTAATTAAAGAGTAAACAATAAAAAGTACTCAAAACACGTCAGTTCGAGTGAAATGCTTTTTCAGCATTTAGTATCGAGAACCATTTAAAAAGGCATCTCGATACAATTTGCTTGTGCCTCACAAACCACGCGATGTGACGTTACGTTTGTTAGCCAGCGTCATTGCGAGGAACGAAGTAATCTCTCAAAATAAAGTATTATATTTAAAACAAAAACAAACCAATCAAGCAAACATGCTGAGGTAATAGGTAAATTGGTTGAAAATAGGTTTAAGCAAGATCAGTGAAAATCTAAATAGTAATTAAAAAATTTCAATATGAAACAATGTATAGTTATGTTGTTGTTCCCAATAATGCTTTGGTCGCAATCATATGTTGGTCATGTCGAAAATTTTCCTATACACTTACAATTAGATGTTTACGAAAATAGTAGTCAAGCTAATACAACTCGAGCTGAAGGCTATTATTTTTACGATTCTAAATTAATTAATATCCCTTTAAAGGGAGTTATTAGTAACGATACCATAACTTTAATTGATGGTTATTTTTATAATGAAGATAACATTAGCTCTGCAGAAGAAGTTTTTACCTTACAGAAAAAAGGCAATACGTTAATAGGTCAATTAAAAATTAAATCCCAAATCTACCAAGTCGTTTTAACTGAAACAGATACAGATCCAATTGAGGATTTTAGAAACCCAAAACTTCATGTTGTTAAAGATAGTGTTTCAACCTATAATAATAAACAGATTGTTTGGTTTCACGAGGCGTATTCAAATATGTCACTTTTTAGATTAGGTAACGGTTTTACTAAAAGCCAAAGGGCTATATTTAATTCTAAATTAGATAGTATTCATTTTCAGTTTGCTCAAGGTAAATTGGATTGTAATTCTTGGTTTGAAGTGTCCAATACTATTAATTTGGTTAATGATAACTTTGTTAGTTTTAAAATAAGCTACAGTGTATATTGTGGTGGTGCACATCCATCTTACGGGACAGTAGGTTATACCTTTAATTTAAAAACGTTATTAGAAGTTAATAATATAGAAGACTTGTATCCTAATATTAGTTTTTTCCAATTACTAAAATCAGAATATTATGATCCTTCAGATCCATTTCAGGAAGAATGTAATGTGTTTACTGACGCTTATAATTGGGATAACAAAGTCTGGAATTTAACACCTAAAGGCGTCTTACTAACACCTAGTTATCCTCATGCAATGACACCTTGTGAGGAAGATTATTTTCTGAGTTATGATAAGTTAATTGCAGATTAATTATAGGTTTCATTACTCTAAAATGGTCGGCTTAACAGATTTTTATGCCAATAAAAATAAAGTCTAAGTCTGACATTTTTTCTATCCTTTAAGTTGGCTTACTTTTTGCTATATTTATAGTATCAATTTTAAAATTTAAAAAAATATGTTTTCAGGATATATGGGTTACTATATACTAATAGGAGCTATAGGTTTAATTAGTAGTATAGTAAGTAGTAAGTTAAAAAGTAAATTTGCATTTTACTCTAAAGTGCATTTGCGTAATGGTATGACAGGAGCAGAAATTGCAGAAAAAATGCTAGCAGATAATGGTATTAGAGACGTAAAGGTTATTTCTGTTAAAGGACAATTAACGGATCACTATAATCCAGTGGATAAAACTGTTAATTTAAGTGAAGTCGTGTATAGTCATGCAAATGCAGCAGCAGCAGCTGTAGCTGCACACGAGTGTGGCCATGCTGTCCAGCATGCAACAGCCTATAGTTATTTGACTATGCGATCTAAATTAGTACCTGTTGTTCAAGTAACATCTAGTATGTCACAATGGGTTATTATTGGTGGTATTGCATTAATGGCTTCTGGTGCATTAGGTGCAAGTGGACTTTATGTTGCAATTGCAGGTTTGGTCATGATGGGATTTGCTACACTATTTAGTTTTATCACTTTGCCAGTAGAGTATGATGCTAGTAATAGGGCTTTGGCTTGGTTAAAAGCAAAAAATATTGTCACTCCAGAAGAATATAAAGGCTCTGAAGATGCGCTTAAATGGGCTGCAAGAACCTATTTAGTAGCAGCAATTGGAGCGTTAGCCTCTTTATTATATTGGGCTATGCAAATTTTAGGTAGACGCGATTAAGTCACTTAAATTATATAAAAATAATACATAATAGTTTTTCTTTTTTTTACATTTGAGCAACCAATAATTTAATCAATAATAATGGAAAATAATTTAGAAAATTCGTTTGACAATTATCAAGGGAATACATTAGTAAATGTGGCATCTGAAGCAGATAGAGTTGCATTTTATAAAAAAACGTATGGTCATGTTGCTGTAGGTGTATTAGTATTTATTTTATTTGAATACCTACTTTTACAAAGCCAAACTGTTGTAGAGTTTATGTTGTCTATGACAGAAGGTTATAAGTGGTTATTACTACTTGGAGGTTTTATGTTAGTCACAACTTATGCTGAAAGTACAGCAATGAAAACTGCCGATAAAAATAAACAGTATTTAGCTTATGCATTATATATATTAGCTCAGGCTGTTATTTTTGTGCCAATGATATACATTGCAGCTTTTTACATGGATTCTGGTCCAGAGATGTTACAGCAAGCAGCATTGGTAACATTAGCGTTATTTACAGGTTTAACTGCTGTAGTAATGATGACTAAAACAGATTTTTCGTTTTTAAAAGCAGGTTTAACTATTGGTGGCTTTATAGCTTTAGGGTTAATTGTTGCTGGATCACTTTTTGGTGGATTTACACTAGGTTTATGGTTTTCTGTTGGGATGTGTTTATTAGCAGGAGGATCTATTTTATACCAAACGTCTCAGATTAAAGATAAATACACAACTGAAGATTATATACCTGCAGCATTAGGTTTATTTGCATCTTTAATGTTGCTATTTTGGTATATCCTTAGAATATTTATGTCAAGAGACTAAAAATTATACCAGTAAATATTAAAAAAAAAGCACCTAAAATTTAGGTGCTTTTTTTACGTCTAAACTTAAATTTAACAAGGTTTAATTAACTTGTAATTTGCTGTTCTATAGTTGTTTGTTGGTTGTAAAACTATTTTTAAAATTAATATCAAAAATTATTATATGGTGTCAATCAATATGTTAAATTTGTTATGCTATTAATTTATATATTATGAAAAATAAACTACTATCATTGATTTTTTTGTTACCCTCATTAATCATGTCACAAGTAGGCAATGGTTTTGAAAACACTCCAGGTGTAACATTTAACGCTGTAAGTAATGCGTGTCAATATTTTGATACAAATACTACAACAGCACATACATTAACTAATTATAATGCCAATTGCGGTTTGGTATATGTTACTGAGGCAAGTTCTGGTTCAACATTAGGATACTCTATTGTATTAGATCCAACAACACCTAATGGTCCTGTAGGTTTCTCTGATGGAGATTATTTTGGTGTTGCTACAGCAGCCTCTGTCCAATCAGAATTAGGTTTTGCGCCACCAGAAGGGACGCAAGCTTTTTTTATGGATGATGTTGATGGTACAGTTACTATGACTTTTGACCAAGTTGATTTAGTAGGATCTAATCCACAGTTTAGTATGCAATATTTTTTAGATGATACTAATTGGGATATTTTAGACTTTTTTAGAGTGACTATTCAATTTTCAGATTGTGCTTCACCAGCGCTTACGTTAATTGATACCACTACAGAAACTAATGGTATTGATGATTTACCAGGTTTGCAAGGGTCTTGGCAATTATTGTCTGCAGATTTATCTGCTAATGCAGCGTGCAAAGCACAATTGGTAATTGAGTTTTCTTCTAATTCTGGAGCAGAGCAATTGGCCTTAGATGCTATAGATTTTATTCCTGGTTTGACACTAAGTACAGATGTATTTGATTTAAATAATGTGTTATCTATATATCCAAATCCTTCTAATGGATTAATGACTATTAAAAACATCGGAGTTAATTTAAAGGCTGTTAATGTTACAGATATTAATGGACGTTTAATTAAAACAATAGATTTAAATAATAGCTCAACAAATGCTATTTTAGATTTAAGTACAGATTTAGCTTCTGGATTGTATTTTATTACTGTAGTTTCAGAAAAAGGAAATCTTGTTAAAAAGATAATTATAGAATAATTTAGTAATTTAGAAATACATAAAAAAAGCGCCTTTTTGAAGGCGCTTTTTTTATATTTTTATTTGTCTTTCTATTTGTTGGTCTAGAGATATAAAGGTTTCTGTTCTAGAAACACCAGCAATGGATTGTATATCATTGTTTAGTAAATGCATTAAATGCTCGTTGTCCTTACATAGTATTTTTATTAATATACTCCAGTTTCCTGTGGTGTAATGACACTCTAAAACTTCGGGTATTTTTTTTAATTGTTTAACTGCTTCCGGATTACTCATGGCTTTGTCTAAATAAATGCCTACAAATGCCATAGTGGTGTAACCTAAAACTTTTGGATTAATAACAAATTTAGAGCCTGCTATTAATTTAGATTTTTCTAGTTTTCTTAAGCGTTGGTGTATGGCAGCTCCAGAGATGCCGACTTGACGTGCGATTTCTAAAACAGGTGTTCTGGCATCTTGCATTAAAGCACGAAGTATCTTTTTATCGATACCATCTATAGTAATGTTATTGTTTGTAGTTTTCAAGTTGAAATAGGTTAAAATTTAAAAGATAAATTTAAACAATCTATTTTAAATTGTAACGTGGTGTAATTAAGACTTTGTTTTTACACGCATTAAGGATGGAAATGGCATCCTTTTTTGCCATTAAAAGCAAAAAAGATATAATGTACAGCCTGACCTAAGCAATACTTACAAGGTTAATTAAAACCTTGTAAGTGTTGTGTGGTAATGCCCAAAAATTAAACGTTTAATGGGTTGTAGCCTAAATATGGGACTTCGGTTTCTTTAAAAGTAATTCCGTAATCTTTTAATTCTTCTAGAATTGGAGTGTAGACTTCTTTTGTAATTGGTATTTGTACGCCTGGAGTTGTAATCTTACCATTTAATATGGCTAATGTTGCAATTGCCACAGGAAGTCCTACGGTTTTTGCCATAGCTGTGTAAGTTTGGTCTTCGCCAAGGGTCACCATTGTAGAGTCTATTTGGTGTTTTTTACCATCAAGCTCATAACCAAATTTGTGGTACATGACAATCATGTCTTTGTCTTTAGGGTCTAACGTCCAGCTGTCTAGTAATATTTTTTGTAATATTTGAGCAGGCGTTGCTTTTTTAAGTTCGACCATTTTAGTTTTGCTAAACAGGTCTAGCTCTAAAAACTTGTCCCAAATAATATCATCTTGATCTATTTTTAAGGCGTGTCTAAATTTAAGCTCAACAGAGTCTGTTGGGCTGTAAGGTAAAAAGGCGTTTACAAAGTCGCGATAGGTCATATTCTCACTATCATCTATAGTATAACTATCGTCTGTCATGCCTAATGCTACAAAGACTTGCCAAGCTCTGGAAAATCCAACACGACGCATCGTCCCACGATATAATGTTTTTACATTGTCAAGATTATATACGCTTTGGTATTTTAATGAGTCGCGATTAGCGTAAGCTTCAAAGCGTCCAAACCCGTCAACGTCTAAAAATTCGGTACGTCTAAATAAGCGGTTATAAGGTATGTATTTGTATGTGTTTTCTTGTAAAAATTTAGCTGCACCACCTTGTCCTGCTGTGACTACATTTCTTGGATTCCAAGTAAATTTGTAATTCCATAAATTGTTATCACTTTCTGGAGCTACTAATCCACCAGTAAAGGACTCGAATAATATGATTTTTCCGCCTTTATCACGAATACCATCAATAACTTGCATGGCACTCATATGATCTAGTCCTGGGTCTACACCAATCTCGTTCATAAAGACTAATCCTTTGTCTTTAGCCTCTTGATCTAAAGCTTGCATTTCATCACTTACATAAGACGCTGTGACCATACTTTTATTAAAAGTAATACAATCTTTTGCAACTTCTATATGGAATCTTGCTGGTAGCATGGACACCACGATATCTGCAGCTTTTATAGCTTGCTCTCTAGATGCTGGATCAAATACATCTAAACTTATTGCCGAGGCGTTAGTATGATTGCTAATCATTATTTTTGCGCTCTCAACATTTAGGTCACCAACTGTAATATGTAATTTTTCGGTTTCTGATTTATCTAGTAAGTATTTAATAAGGTACGAGGTTGATTTTCCGGAACCTATGACTAATATCTTTCGCATAATGGGATTTGTTGAGTATTTTTGAACTACGAATGTAGAAAATTTTAATTGGGATAAAAACGAAAATGAAGTATTTATATGAATAAGAAGCTATTACTTTTAGGAACTATTTTGGGATTATTAAGTGTTGTTTTAGGTGCTTTTGGCGCACATGGATTAAAAGCTTTAGTGTCTGCTGAAGCAGTCCAAAGTTACGAAACTGGTGTGCGCTACCAAATGTATCATGCATTATTGTTGTTAGTCGTTGGGAGTCATAATTTGGTGACCTCAAAATCTAAAACAATAATTTTTTATTTGGTTTTGTCAGGTATAATCTTGTTTTCCGGATCTATTTACGGATTAGCAACTAACACATTAACTGCTTTTAATTTTAAATCGATAGCGTTTGTGACACCAATAGGAGGTTTACTATTAATCTTGTCATGGGGTATCCTGTTGATAAATATTTTAAAGATCAAACAGAATAATTAGTATTTGTTTGGCGTTTCTAGTGTAATAATTTTAACTTTGCAACTCAAACAACACATACACAACACACACAAATTATGGTAGACCATACCCAATTTACGAAAACGATTGCGTTGGAACAATACGGAATCAAAAATGCCCAAGTAAAATATCAACTAACACCAGATCAATTACAAGAGGAAACTCTAGAAAAAGGTCAAGGTAAAGTAGCCTCTTCAGGAGCTTTAGCAGTAAATACAGGCGAGTTTACAGGACGTTCTCCAATGGACCGTTTTATTGTAAAAGACAGTATTACTGAGGATAAAGTGTGGTGGGGAAATATCAACATTCCTTTTGATGCTGATAAGTTTCAAAAACTATACGATAAAGTAACAGATTACTTATCTAACAAAGAGGTTTTTGTTAGAGACAGTTTTGCTTGTGCTGATGAAGACTACAAACTAAACATTCGTGTTATAAATGAGTATCCATGGAGTAACATGTTTGCTTACAATATGTTTTTAAGACCAACTGAAGAAGAGTTAAAAGATTTTACTCCAGAATGGACTGTAGTTAACGCTCCAGGTTTTATGGCAGATCCAGAAGTTGATGGTACACGTCAGCATAACTTTGCTATTTTAGATTTTACTAGAAAAATTGCTTTAATTGGTGGTACAGGTTACACAGGAGAAATCAAAAAAGGAATCTTCTCTGCACTAAACTTTATTTTACCAGTTTATAAAAATACATTACCAATGCACTGTAGTGCAAATGTTGGTAAGGATGGTGACACAGCAATTTTCTTTGGATTATCAGGAACAGGAAAAACAACATTATCTACAGATCCTGACAGAAGCTTAATTGGAGATGATGAGCATGGTTGGACTGCAGAGAATACTGTGTTTAACTTTGAAGGTGGTTGTTACGCTAAAGTGATTAACTTATCAGGAGAGCAAGAACCAGAAATTTTTGGTGCGATTAAAAAAGGAGCAATCCTAGAAAACGTTATCATGAATGATAAAGGAGAGGTAGATTTTGAAGATACTTCTATTACGCAAAATACGCGTGTAAGTTATCCAATACATCATATTGAAAATATTAGAGTACCATCTACAGGAGAGAATCCTAAAAACATTTTCTTTTTAACAGCAGATGCTTTTGGAGTATTGCCTCCAATATCTAAACTAACACCAGCTCAAGCTGCTTTCCATTTTATATCTGGTTATACTGCAAAAGTAGCAGGTACCGAAGCTGGAATTACTGAGCCAGTACCAAGTTTTTCGGCATGTTTTGGAGCGCCTTTTATGCCTTTACATCCAACAAAATACGCTGAGATGTTAAGTAAAAAAATGAAAGACGCTAACGTAAACGTGTGGTTGATTAACACAGGTTGGACTGGAGGGTCTTACGGAGTAGGAAGCAGAATTAAGTTAAAATATACGCGTGCTATGATTAGTGCAGTGCTTAATGGAGATTTAGGATTGTATAACTATAAAGATTATCACATCCATTCTGTATTTGGTGTAGCACAACCTAGAACTTGTCCAGGTGTACCTGATGAGGTGTTAAGCCCAAGATCAACTTGGAAAAACGATAAAGAATATTATAAAACAGCTTTTAAACTAGCTAATGCTTTTAGAGAGAATTTTGAGAAATTTGAATCTTATGCAAGCGAAGAAATTAGACGTGGTGGACCACAACGTTACGCTGAATAGTAATAGATAAAGTGTTAATAAAAAAAGCGCCAATTGAAAATTTCAATTGGCGCTTTTAATTTATAGTAGATTAAGGTTTATTTACCTTTATTAACTTTGTCAATATATTTTTGAAGTGCCATAGTCATAGATGGTGTTTCAGGTGTTGGTGCAGCAATGTCTACACGCAATCCTTTTTCTTCAACAGCTTTAATGGTCGTGTTACCAAAAACAGCAATTCTAGTATCGTTTTGTTTAAATTCCGGAAAGTTGTGGAATAAAGACTCGATACCACTAGGACTAAAAAATACTAAAATGTCATAAGTCACATTTTCTAAATCTGATAAGTCACTAATAACTGTTTTATAAAACACAGCTTCTTTCCAGTCAATATTTAATGCGTTTAAAGTTTCTGGTACCTCAGGCTTTAATTTGTCTGTTGTAGGTAACAAAAACTTTTCGTCTTTATATTTTTTTATTAAAGGTGATAAGTCTGCAAAATTACGCTTACCAACATAAATTTTACGCTTTCTGTACACTACATATTTTTGTAAATAGTAAGCAACTGCTTCAGATTGACAAAAATATTTTAAAGAATCTGGCACTTTAAAACGCATTTCTTCAGCCACTCTAAAAAAGTGATCAACAGCATTTCTACTAGTTAAAATAATAGCAGTGTAATTTTTTAAATCAACTTTTTGTTGTCTGATATCTTTGGATGGCACACCTTCTACATGAATAAAAGGTCTAAAATCAATTTTTACTTTCTGCTTTTCAGAGAGATCAAAATAAGGCGAATTTTCTATTTTAGGTTCCGGTTGCGAGACTAAAATCGTTTTCACTTTCATAAGTTGTATAATTTTATTTAGACCCAATTAGTTGTTATAATTTTATATAAAACAACATAAGGTGCAATTTCGAGAGTGCAAAGATACAAAATAAAATAAAACAAGCTCTTTCTAAAGACATTAAGATTATTCTTAATAAATAAAAACAAGCCAAAAAATTGCAAAGCTAAAAGGATGGTAAGCAGTGTAATTAATAGGGTTTGGTTAGGTGTTAAAGTATAGATTAGTAAAGCATTTATTGGTAGAAGTACTAATCCTACAAAGTTTTGAAAGCTAGTTTTTTCAAAAATATATTTATCTATAATAGGCTCTATATCCAATACGCTTGATAATAATCTTTCAAAAAGCACCTTTAATATTAAAAATAACCCAATAAGTAAAGCGTATTTAAAGACGTCTAATTGTGGTAATTTATTTAAGGATTGCTCATTTAAATAGGTATGCAGTAAAAGTCCTAAGTTTAGTATAAAGTTTAAAAACAGCAAACCTTCAAATAAATCAAAAAAGCGCTGTTCCTTTATATATAGGTTAGTATGTCTGGAGTTAAATAGTAGTAAGATAAACTCATTAAACCTTTTAGTAAATAATGTCTTAGATAGCGCTACAATAATTAGGCAACCTATAAAAGTTAGGGTTAAAATATCTACAGTATATAGGTCTCTTAGCATGGCATAAAATTATTATTTTTTAATAGTAAATCGCCTAATAATTAAGTAATTTTTATAATTAAGTAATTTTATAAAAATGTACATTTGCCTAAATTTTAATTAGTATTGATGCAAGACGCTGTTGTTATAATACCAACATACAACGAAATTGAGAATATAGAAGCTATTTTAAGTGCAGTGTTTGCGCTTCCTAAAGCATTTGATGTATTAGTGGTGGACGATAATTCGCCAGATCAAACCGCTGTTAAGGTTAAAGCATTACAAGCAGAGTTTGACAATCAGCTATTTTTAGAAGTTAGAAAAGAAAAATCTGGGTTAGGTACTGCGTATATACATGGTTTTAAATGGGCTTTAAATAAACAATACCAATATATTTTTGAGATGGATGCAGATTTTTCTCATAACCCAACAGATTTAATACGTTTGTATGACGCTTGTCGTTTAGACAATGCAGACTTAGCCATAGGGTCACGTTATGTAAAAGGTGTCAATGTAGTCAATTGGCCTCTAGGTCGTGTAATATTGTCTTATGGTGCTTCTATTTATGTAAGATTAATTACAGGTATGCGTGTTAAAGACGCTACAGCAGGTTTTATATGTTACAAAAGACAGGTTTTAGAGCAACTAAATTTAGATCAAATAAAGTTTGTTGGCTACGCGTTTCAAATAGAAATGAAATTTAAGGCGTATTTAAAAAAGTTTAAATTAGTAGAAGTCCCAGTCATATTTACTGACAGAACAAAAGGAGAATCCAAATTAAGCTCAAGTATTATATCCGAAGCTATATTTGGTGTTATAAGTATGAAAATTAAAAGTTTATTCAAATCCAATTAATAATGCAAAACAAGAAGACACTTATTAAAAATGCAAAAATCGTTAATGAAGGCACAATTTTTAATGGTGATATATTAATCGAAGGTCAGTTTATTACAAAAATAGACCATTCTATTAGCCCAAAATCTGCAGATGTTAATGTTTTTGACGCAGAGGGTAAATATGTCATTCCAGGAGCAATTGATGATCAAGTGCATTTTAGAGAACCAGGATTAACGCACAAAGCAAATATAGAGACAGAGTCTAGAGCTGCTATTGCTGGTGGAATTACCTCTTTTATCGAGATGCCAAACACCAACCCACAAACAACAACTATTGAAAAGCTAGACGAGAAATTTGCAATTGCTGCTAAAAAATCTTGGGCTAACTATTCCTTTATGTTTGGTGGTACTAATGATAATTTAGAAGAAATTTTAAAAGTAAATAAAAAGGAAGTTGCAGGTCTAAAACTATTTTTAGGATCGTCAACAGGTAATATGCTTGTTGATAATCCAGAGGTTTTAGAAAAAATATTTAACAGTACAGATTTATTAATTTCTGTGCATTGTGAGGACGAAGTAACCATCCAAAAAAACTTAGATATTTATAAGGAACGCTATGGAGATGATATTCCTGTAAATTTTCATCCTATAATTAGAAGTGAGGAAGCATGTTATATTTCTTCTTCTAAAGCTATAGAATTAGCCAAAAAAACAGGAGCACGTTTACATGTGTTTCATTTATCTACAGGTAAGGAAACCGAATTGTTTGACAATAAAGTACCTTTAAAAGATAAAAAAATTACTGCAGAGGTTTGTATACATCACCTGTGGTTTAGCGATAAAGATTATGACGATAAAGGCACGCTAATTAAGTGGAATCCTGCGGTTAAAACCGAAAAAGATCGCGAGCAACTACTAAAGGCCTTGTTAGATGACAAGATAGACGTTATTGCTACAGACCATGCACCACATACCTTTGAAGAAAAATCAAACGTATACACATCTGCACCATCTGGAGGTCCTTTAGTACAACATGCACTACCAGCATTGCTAGAAATGTATCATGATGGTGATATCTCTATTGAGAAGATTGTAGAAAAATTTTGCCATAATCCAGCTATTTTATTTGAAGTAGAAAAACGTGGATATATCAGAGAGGGCTATTTTGCAGACCTAGTGGTTGTAGATTTAAACAACCCTTGGACTGTTAAAAAGGATAATATTTTATATAAATGTGGATGGTCTCCTTTTGAGGGTACAACATTTAAATCTAGGATTACCCATACGTTTGTAAATGGTGGTTTAGCATATAAAAACTTTAAGTTTTATGATACTAACTACGCACAACGTTTAACCTTTAATAGATAGTTATGTTAAAACAGAACATTGTAATATACATATTTATAACCTTGTTATTTGTGTCTTGTTACGGAATTGAAAAACCAAAAAAACCTGAAAATTTAATGAGTAAGGATAAAATGGTAGATGTTCTGGTAGAATTAGCATTAGTGTCTTCTGCTAAAGGAATTAATAAACGCGAGCTAGAAAATAAAGGGATAGTACCTGATACATTTGTTTACAGAAAACATAAAATTGACAGCACCATATTTGCAGACAGTAATAACTACTATGCATATGACATAGATGAGTATTCTCAAATATACAAGGATGTTAGAGATAGTCTAGAAAGTTTAAGAACTTTTTATAAAACCGAAGAGAAAAAGGAAGACAAAATCAAACAAAAAGAATTAAAAGAAACAGTTAAACAAAAACTTGATCGCGTGCAAACGCCAAAGTAGTTTGTTTTAAACTAGTGTCTATACTTGTAAAATTATAATCTATAGCAGTTGTAATTTTACTATTACTAAATTGACTTTGTGACAAAGCCGAATGTGCTGTTTGTTTAGACAACAAGCGTCGTTTACCTGTCAGTTTCTGTTTTATCCAATCCAATCGCCAACCTAAAGCTAATAGTAGTTTTGTGGCTTTCTTTTTTGGAGGGACGACATTTAAGTAGTTGGCAGTTTTGTAAATAAAGTCTTTAAAGCTTAAGTTTTCAGATACCAATATGTAGCGTTCATTAATAATGTTGCTTTTCATAAGTGTAACCATACAACTTACAACATCATTAACATCCACGTAACCTGTACTTCCTGTAGTGTAATAGGACATGCCTTTATTTACCACAGTAATAAGCGATCCACTACCATAATTCCATATTCCAGGACCAATTATAATTCCAGGATTTACAATAACAGCATCTAAGCCTTCTTGTGTACCACGCCAAACTTCAAGCTCTGCACCATACTTGGTAATAGCATAAACACTATTGTCAAATTCCTGATTCCAATCCGTATCTTCAGTAATTAATTGTGCATTATTAGTTGGTGTACCAATAGCAGCTATGGAGCTGACATAACATAGTTTTTTCACCTGATTAGATAAACATAGGTTAACAATATTTGCTGTCCCTTCAATATTAGTTTTTCTAAGCAGTTCAAACTTATTAGGTTCAAAAGACACAAAAGCAGCACAATGATAAACATGGGTAATGCCATTAAAAGCTTCAGTTAAATCTGGTATATCGTTTAAATCGGCTTTTACCCAATCAATTTTGCTAAAAAGGACATCAGGTGTGTCAGTATAATAGCTAAAAATGCGTTTAACGGTTTCAAACTTTTTTTCATTTCTATAAATAGCACGTACAGATTGGTTTTCATTTAATAAATTAAACAATAAGTGTGCACCAACCAAGCCTGTTCCTCCTGTAACTAAAATCATACCTCTAAGGTAATAAATATTAGATATTGTATGTAGTTTATGGCACGATTTTTATCTTTGCGACTTCAATAATAAAACCACACTAAAAATGGCTAATGCATTTGTAGAAGAATTAAGATGGAGAGGGATGGTACACGATATCATGCCAGGAACCGAAGCGCAACTGGATAAAGAGATGACCACAGCCTATATTGGTTTTGACCCAACATCAGACTCGTTACACATAGGTAGTTTAGTACCAATAATATTGCTAGTACATTTAAAAAAAGCAGGACATAAACCTGTAGCTTTAGTTGGTGGAGCAACAGGTATGATTGGTGACCCTTCTGGAAAAAGTGACGAGCGTAATTTACTAGACGAAGCAACACTTAACCATAACGTAGCAGGTATTAAGTCTGTGTTGTCTCATTTTTTAGACTTTAACTCTAGCGATAAAAACGCACCAGTTTTAGTTAATAATTATGATTGGATGAAATCGTTTTCATTTATAGATTTTGCGCGTGATGTTGGTAAACGTATTACTGTAAATTACATGATGGCTAAGGATAGCGTTAAAAAACGTTTTTCTGGAGAAGAAGGTAGTATAGGTATGAGTTTTACAGAGTTTACTTACCAATTAATACAAGGATACGATTTTTACCATTTATATAAACACCTAAATTGTAAATTACAAATGGGTGGAAGTGATCAATGGGGAAACATTACCACAGGAACAGAGTTGGTAAGACGTATGACTGTAGGTGATGACACAGCTAAAGCTTACGCGATGACCTGTCCATTAATAACAAAAGCAGATGGAAGTAAATTTGGTAAAAGCGAAGGTGGTAATGTTTGGCTAACTGCAGATAAAACTAGTGTATACAAATTCTACCAGTTTTGGTTAAATAGTTCTGACGAAGATGCAGAGAAGTACATCAAAATTTTTACCTTTTTAGATAAAGATACCATTGACGCTTTAATTGCAGAACATAAAGAAAATCCAGGTTTTAGAGCCTTACAAAAACGATTAGCAGAAGAGGTAACTACTTTTGTACATAGTAAAGAAGAATTAGAAAATGCTGAAAAAGCATCAGGAATATTGTTTAGTAAAGATTTTAAAAATGAAATTAAGCAGCTAAACGAAAATTTATTTTTAGATGTTTTTGAAGGTGTGCCACAAGCCGAAGTGTCTATGGACAAAATCGAAGCTGGTTTAGACATGATTGCTGCATTAGCTGCCGAAACTGATTTTTTAGCCAGTAATGGAGAAGCACGTCGTGCATTAAAAGAAAACTCGGTGTCTGTAAACAAGGATAAAGTAACAGAGGATTACACGATTACTAAAGACGATTTAATTAACGATAAGTATATTGTAATTAACAGAGGTAAAAAAACAACCTTTATTATTAAAGCTATCTAAAAAATTGCTGAGGTTGTAAATCTCAAATACTATATTAAATAATAAAGCCTGCTTAAAATAAGCAGGCTTTTTTTATGAAATCAGTTAACCAACCAAAAACTAATTTCTCTTTTTCATATTAGGTTGGTCGTATCTTTTTTAAAGTCCTTACAATACCATTAAATTACAGCCTCTAATATCACTATTATCAAAGCGACCAATAATTTCAAAGTCCTCATTATCATGTACTTTACCTAAATCTTGAGTCGCAATAAAACTACAAGAATTTAAATTTGCCAAATCAATAACATTAATACCACCAGTTTTTGTACTATTAAAAACGGTTAATGCATCCTCAGTATCTCTAGTTAAAATACGCATCCAAGGTGGATAGTTAAAAATACCATGTCCTTTGGAGTATGCTTGGCTTAATAACTCGGTCATACCATACTCGCTATGGATTGCATCCACACCAAAACCTGCTTTTAAGGTGTTGTGTAACTCTTCTCTAATCACTTCTTTACGACGTCCTTTCATACCACCAGTTTCCATAACAATAGTATGTTTAAGGTTAAAAGTGTGCAGGTCTATTAAATCTAAAAGTGCAAAGGATACACCAATAAGTAATACGTTTTCTTCTGCTTGATCCAATGCAATTAGTGTATCCTTTAATTGGTCTAAATTATTTAAGTAAAAACCACTTTTTGGTTTATTGGAATCTTTAATTAAGTGGTCTACCATGTAAACTAAAGAGGAGCCTTCGCGTTCTAAATAATTAGGTAATAAGGCCAAAATGGTATAATCTTTTACATTACCATAAAAATGCTTAAAGCCTAATTTAAAACTAGTTTCATAGACGCTTAAGTCAGATACCAAATGCTTACTGGTAATTTGTCCTGTAGTACCACTACTTGAAAAAGTAGTTTCAATAGGGTTAGTTGTACTTAATACCTGATGAGATTTAAAAAATTGTATGGGTAAAAACGGAATCTCATGCAAGTCTGAGATATCACTTGGATTAATATACAGTAAGTCGCAAAACGAACGATAGATTGTATTGTTTTCAAACTGAAAACGAAACACCTCTAAGGCTTTTGCCTTAAATTGCTCAGGAGTTGTAATTGTAAAAATGTCCTTAGTCGTAGTCATGAAATTGTAAAACACAAAAGTATATAAAATAAAAAAAGCGTTGCTATTGCAACGCTTTTTTTGTGAGGTATAATAAAACTTATTCTATTACTAATTTTTTAGTAGTAGTCGCTCCATTTTGCGTTAATTTTAAAATGTAAACGCCAGCTTTTAAATTAGACACGTTTAAACGACTAGTCGTTAATGTTGTGTTTAATACTTGCTTTCCTAAAACATCATAAGCAACAACAGCAACTGGCTGATTGTTTGCAGTTTTGATATTTACAAATCCGTTAGACGTTGGATTAGGGAATACTGAGAATTCTGATTGTTTAAAAGTTGTTGTTGATAGTGTTGGAATAACAAATGTACAAGCTGTTAGGTTTTGATAAGCTTGACTAGTAATCCAATTAGCAGGATTATTTATAGCAGCTTTTAATGTATCTACATCTCCAGTAGTAGTTGAGCAATCATAAAAACCACTGTCTGCTTCTGGGTCTAAAGCTATAAAGTTTGCATTAGCAGTACTTGGTAATGCAGATGTGTTAGAACTCGTTGAATCTGAGTCCCAATCACCATTCATTTGTATACCAGCATAAAAACCAGAGACATTAGTTCCGTTAGGTACATTACCTGGGTCATAAGCAAAAACTTGGTCACCACTTGCAGACAAATTAACATTACTATTTGTGTATGTTCCGTGTGTTACTGCATCAGCTGCAATATCAGTAAATGTCACAACTGTACCAGCTGTTAAAACACTATTAGGAGATGTCCAAACAAATGTTCCTTCATTCGCTCTAAAACCTCCTGCTGCTTGCCAACCATTGTCAGTAAATTCTATTTGGGTTCCTGCAGGCATATCTACAAAAGTTACAAAAGAAAAACTATCTGGAGTATCAGAGTTATAACCAGTAAACGCTATATCTCCAGCTTGAAGTTGAGCACTTGCAGTAAAGACGCTAGTTAAAGTAAAAAGTAAAAAGTAAATTTTTTTCATATAAATGTGTTGTTAAATTTAGCATCAAATCTATACAAAAAAAAAGAGTTATCTGATAACAGATAACTCTTTTAACAATACCTTAATATGGGATTATTCTACTATTAATCGCTTAGTGGTAGAGGTTCCGTTTTGGTTTAATTTTAATATATAAACACCAGTAGTTAAACTAGTAACATCTAATGTGTTGTTGTTAAGTGTTTTAGATAAAACTTGTTTTCCTAATACATCATATACAGTAACATTAACAGCAGTATTTGCTTTAGTTGTAATGTTTACAAATCCTGTATTTGTTGGATTTGGATAGATGTTAAAGTTAGCTTTGTCAAAAGTGTCTACTGATAAAGCGTTGTTAGTATAAGTTGCTATTGGGTAAGGTACAGTTGTTGCATCATTAGTTGTACCTCCTTCTAATTGGTTAGCACCACTAAAAGTCCAGTTTGCTAATACAAATGTTCCATCAGGTCCAGTATTATTTACTCTGTAACCCCAACCATCTAAATGATCCCATTCGGGACATGTCGTTCCGCTAGCATTAGGATCACAATCAACAGTTCCAAAAGTGTCGATAATTGTAGCTCCTTCGTATAATTCAATTGCATCATCTCCATTAATACCTACAACAGCATTAGTGTAAGTTGGTGCAAAACCAAAAAAGCTTGTAAAGTTTGTAGCATCAGTTGTTAAAAATATTCTAGTTCCTGCAGTTATTGCATCAGCAGGAAAATTATATTCAACATTACCAGCAGAAGAGCCACCACCATTGGTTACAGAGCTTATTCCGAAAACACTAAGATCAGAAATATCTGCTAATGCCATTAATTCAATACCTTTTGGTGTACCACCACTTAAAGGACCATCATAGGCTCCAACTAAAACTAAAGCGTTAGTTGCAGCTCCAAATACATTACCAGTAATTGCAACTGTTTGGTTAGCAGCAGGAGCAGAAGATATTGTAATATCTCCAGCGTAACTATTTACAGCTAAACCAGAAGCTAATCTTACAAATACTTCAGTGTTTGCAACTGTACCAGAAACTTGAGGTACTGTGACAGAATTTGAAAAACCTGTTCCTGATGTTAATGATACTTCAAAATTTATTGGAGCAGTAACAGTAATATCATTTGTTAAAAATAAGCCTTCTACAGATATTGAGTCCTCATTAGATGGTCCAGAACCAACAGCATAATTTAAGGCGTCTGGAGTACCAAAAACACTAAATTGAGGTATAGCAGGACTAACTGTTCCTGTTAACGCTAAAGTAGCATCAGTTGTACCCATTGATGAAGCTGTAATATCTCCTGTATAAGTGCTTGCGCTAAGTTCCGAAGTTAATCTAACATATACAGTTGTTGTTGTGGCAGTACCACCAATTTGAAAAACAGTCGTAGATGAACCATAAGGTCCTGCAGCAGCATCTGCAACTTCAAAGTTTGCTGGAGCAGTAACAGTAATGTCTTGTGTTAAATTTAAACCAGATACGTTAAAAGATTGTTCTGTAGATGGACCGTTACCCTCAAAATAATCTAGGCTAGAAACACTACCAATAATATTTACAGTTGGTGTTGTATTGACTGTAGTTGTATAACTTCCAAATGGTACAATGGTGCTTAAAGCAGCACCTCCATTACAAGTACCCTCACCATCTAATAGATTTTGTGTTCCAAAAGTAAAATCTAATGGGTCAAATACTCCAGCATTGGCAGGTATACCATCAACTCTGTAATAATAAGTGTCTACATGTTCCCAAGCTGTATTTGATCCATCTACACCATCTTCTCCAAATCTATCTATAACAGTCATCGATGCGTCCACTAATTGAAAACCATCATCACCATTACTGCTGATACCAGAATTCGATACAACATTTGTAGTAATACCAAATTCAGTAGATAAAACTGCTGCATCATTTGTAATGTATGCAAAAGTATTAGTAAGTGTACCTAAACTAGAAAGGTCCATGTTAGAACCAAATCCGCCACCATTAGATTGTCTTTGTAAATTCCATCCTGTAAAGTCAATCATTCCGTTTACATAGATTTCTACAGTTCTACCAGAAGCTCCAGAGCATGGTGAGTCAGCATAACCTGTAATAACTGCTTCTTGTGCAAAAGACACTGAAGTTATTAAAATTGTTAAAATTAAAAAGTAAAGTTTTTTCATAATTAATGGATATAAAATTAGGCAATAAAGATACATAGAAAATTAACTTAACCCAATTATTAATAAGGCTATCCTGCTTCTTAATGTTAAAATAACATCATTTTAATGCTTTGGTTATCAGATTTGTAGTTAAAGACTGATTATGCGTCTATTATATTTTTTTAGATTAATTTAGCATGTTATCTTAATGTTATTAATTATTTAAAAATTAAATCTTTTAGTAATAGTTTTATCTTTACATTAATATAACCATTATGTAATTCAATAGTAAAGTCCCTAAAAATTTTACAACATCAGGTTGTTTTAAATAATTGACTGCCTATTGAATTACCATGTGATAGATAAAAAAACACATATAATTGACACATGAATAAAAAAGACATTAAAATCCTTTTAGTGGATGATGAGCCAGACATTTTAGAAATTGTAGGTTATAATTTAACTAATGAAGGCTATCAAGTAGTTACAGCTAAAAACGGATTAGAAGCAGTCAAAAAAGCTAAAAAAGAAAAGCCACAGCTTATTATTCTAGATGTGATGATGCCAGAAATGGATGGTATTGAAGCGTGTGAAGCTATTAGGAAAATTCCAGAATTAAGCGCATCGCTTATTACGTTTTTAACAGCCAGAGGAGAAGACTACTCGCAAGTAGCTGGATTTGATGCAGGAGCAGATGATTATATTACTAAGCCTATTAAGCCAAAAGTATTGGTTAGTAAGGTTAAAGCATTGTTACGTCGTTTAAAAGCAGAAGAGACTAGTAAGTCTTTAATGACCATTGGTAATCTGGTAATTAATAGAGAGGAATATAAAATTATTCTGGATGGTGACGAGATTATTTTACCAAGAAAAGAATTTGAATTATTATCTTTATTAGCCTCTAAACCTAATAAAGTCTTTAAAAGAGAAGATATTTTAGATCGTGTTTGGGGTAACGAAGTCGTTGTTGGTGGACGTACAATTGACGTACATATAAGAAAACTACGAGAAAAAATTGGCGATGACAGTTTTAAAACCGTCAAAGGTGTTGGTTATAAATTTGTAGAATAATTTGAAGTTAAAAAAGACTTACAAGTTTGCATTAAAAACCTCGTTTTTAATAACAATCTTCCTAACCCTTTTTATGGGTTTGTTTTTATATACGTTTTATATTGTGGACGTAGGACAATTGGTGCTTTTTGCTTTCGCAACCTTTAGCGTCTCGTTTTTAATAACACAGTTTAGGGTAGAAAAATTTATCTATAAACGTATTAACAAAATTTACAAAGATCTTACCCTTTTAGAAGCAGTTAGTTTTAGTAAAAAAAGCATCACTACAGACATGGCTACGCTGACCAAACAGATAGACCAATATGCTAAAAACAAAAAGCTAGAAATTGAAACACTTAAAGTAAGAGAAGAATACCGTAAGGAGTTTATGGGTAATATTTCCCATGAGCTTAAAACACCATTATTTACAGTACAAGGCTATCTAGAAACATTGTTAGATGGTGCTATGAATGACAAAAATGTAGCTGAAAAATATTTAGAAAGAGCCAATAAAGGTGTGGAGCGACTAATCTATATTGTTAAGGATTTGGACATGATAACCAAACTTGAAGTTGGAGATTTAAGTCTAAACGTCGATACTTTTGATATTGTGGCGCTAGTGCAAAGCGTTTTTGAGCTTTTAGAAATGAAGGCAGCCAAGAAAAAAATTACCTTAACCTTTGATGTGGATTACAAGTATCCAATAATGGTAAAAGGCGATGAAGAGCGTATACAACAAGTTTTGACCAACTTGATTGTAAATTCTATTAAATATGGACGCGAAAAAGGAACGACCGAAATTAGTATAGAAAAACTAATTAAAAACAAAGTCATTGTCAGAGTAACAGACAATGGAGAAGGGATTGAGAAAAAACACATCTCTAGATTGTTTGAGCGTTTTTACAGAGTCGATAAAAGTGGATCACGTAAAGAAGGTGGTTCTGGTCTTGGACTAGCAATAGTTAAACATATTATTGAAGCTCATGACGAAAAAATTTATGTAGAAAGCGAGTTTAATATTGGTAGCGAGTTTTCTTTTACCCTTGAAAAAGCAAAAACAACCCCTTAAAATCAATCGTGTTATTAAAAGCCTTAAAGCCAGAATAGGCAGTCACACGTTCCAATTGTTTTAAAGTAAAATCTTCCTGACTACAACTAGCAATAATCCCTTGGTTGTTTAAATAGTCAGCTAAATACTCTTGCTCAAATTGTCCAGGTGTTGGTATAAAAAACGCTTGTTTACCCAACTTGGCCAAATCCATAATAGTTGTATAACCAGATCTAGACACCACAAGTTCACTTTTATTAAGTGCCTGTTGCAATTCTTCGGTTTGCATAAAATTGTAAATCGTAAAAGGAGATTCCAACATAACGGTCTGTTCTGCTTCAATTTTTCCTCTAACAAACATCACCTTTCCTTTATAGTTAATTAAATCAGATAGTAGTTTTTCTTCTAATATAGTGCGTTGTGGCTCTGGTCCAGACAACAAAACCATGATATCATACTTCGGCTTAATCTTAATTTTTTCTAACCGACTTAAAGGACCAATGTACTTTATGTTTAAACCTTTGTTTTTAAAATTATGACCAAGGTTTCCGCTTAAATTAGGTTGGTTTTCAAAATCCGGAATCCAACATTCATCAAAAGCCTTTAAATAGTGATCATGAAAATAAGTACTTAATTTAGTAGTGCTTCCACTTAACACATTTAATTGATGCGTTATAAATACAGAAGGTACCGTTTTGGACAAAACACCCATTCTATTATCAGATATAATACCCTTAATATTATAGTCCGTAATAATTTTTTGTGTCGCGCGATGTTCTTTTTTTATCGCTTTTTTAATTTTAGGTAATTGCCAAAGCATTAACCATTTAAACCATGTTTTAGATTTGGCATACGTAACATTGTAAGCAGGTAATGTAAGGCAGGTCACACTCTCAAATTCTTTTTTAAGCAAATCTAACGCTTGACCATCACTAGCAATAATAGGCTCAAAACCCGCTTCAATCAAGGCGTTAATAATAGGTATGCATCGCGTCGCATGACCAATGCCCCAATTTAAAGGTGCAACAAGAATTCTTTTTTTCATTATAAAAATTTGGGCGTTACCACAAGGGTCAGGCTGTCCGTTATATCTTTTTTTGCCATTTATGGCAGCAAAAAAAGGATGCCACTTCCATCCTTAACGCAGTAAAATGTCAAAATCAAAGATAATCATAAAGTTACTTAGGTATATTTCCTTAATTTTACGCCAGAAATAACAAATAGTTAAGAAGTGGGTAGCAAGAATAAGCAAAAAAGATTTAGAGAAAATGAAACCTTTGATAATGTGTTTCAGCCAACTAGAAGTCAATTAGTAGACCAGGTTTACGAGCATAAAGGAAACTGGAATAAAAATGTCTTTAAAAACAACAACCCATTAGTGTTAGAGCTAGGTTGTGGTAAAGGAGAATATAGTGTGGCATTAGCAGAAAAATTTCCAGACAAAAACTTTATTGGTATAGATATTAAAGGTGCACGTTTTTGGAGAGGAGCCAAAACTGCTACCGAAAATAACATGCCTAACGTTGCCTTTATACGCACACAAATCGAGTTGGTCGAGTCTGTTTTTGCAGAAAACGAAGTAGACGAAATCTGGATTACCTTTCCAGATCCACAAATAAAATATAAGCGTACAAAACACCGCATGACTAACTCGCAGTTTTTAAAACGTTACAAAACAATTTTAAAGCCAGACGGAATCATGAATCTTAAAACAGATTCAGAGTTTATGCATGGTTACACATTAGGTTTACTACATGGTGAAGGTCATGAGGTACTGCATTCTAATAATGATGTGTATAGACAAGACGGAAGCCCAGAAGAAGTAACTGGCATCCAAACACACTATGAAAGCATCTATTTAGAACAAAACAAACCAATTACGTATATTAGATTTAAAATTAACTAACTATTGAATTTAACAATTACCTTTTTTGTAAGCTTATTAATTGCACTTGTTGGTGTAATCCCTCCAGGATTGCTTAACATGACAGCAGCAAAAATTAGTATAAAAGAAGGGTATAGTCGTGGCTTAGTATTCTCGTTAGGGGTTTGTGTTATTGTAGTTATACAAACATTAATAGCGGTTATTTTTGCGCGCTATTTAAGTAAACATTCTGAGGTAGTTAGGATATTACAACAAGTAGCATTTGTATTATTTGTTTTAATAACGGTTTACTTTTTTTTATTAGCTACCAAGAATCCAAAACCAGAAGTAGAAGCCGATCGTAAAAGTAAACGCAGTCAGTTTTTTTATGGTATGGTGTTGTCAGCATTAAATGTGTTTCCAATTCCGTATCAAGCATATATGAGTATAACTTTGGCTAGTTTAGGTTGGATAACATTAGACAACCCAAATATTGCGTCCTATGTTGCTGGAGCAGCATCTGGTACGTTTGTGATGTTGTATATTTATGTGTTTTTTTTAAAAAAGATAAAAAGCAAAAAGCTAAAGTCACAAAAAAACATGAACTACATTATAGGCTCAATTACAGGTATAATTGCAATTGTAACACTAATAAATATTATAAAAGACTTTTAAAACTATGAAACCCGAAACACTTAATTTTTTTGATAAAGTGTATGAGGTAGCGCGACAAATTCCGTATGGTCGTGTGACAAGTTATGGAGCTATAGCTAATTTTTTAGGCGCAACACGTGGAGCCAGAATGGTAGGTTATGCTATGAATGGGTCACATAATAAAGAGGTACCTGCACACAGAGTGGTAAACCGTAAGGGATTACTAACTGGAAAACATCATTTTGATGGGACTAACCTTATGCAGCAATTACTAGAAAGCGAAGGTATTGAGGTTGTAGACAACCAAATCCAAAATTTTGAAACCCTATTTTGGGATCCTTCTGCATTACTTTCGGAATAATTTTTGATACGTTTTTAGCATGAAGTACAACTTCCTTTTTAATGTAATCTTGCTAATCTTTGTGGTTACATCTTGTAATCATAAAAAACCATTTAATCAACCCGTTTTAATAACAGCAGCCTACGATACTATTATTCAAGTGGATTCTAAAGTTATGATGGAAGCTAATCATCTAATTTATGGTGTCAATGTTTTGGATACTTTAGATTTTTCGCTTAAAAAAGATAATAATCAAGATGATTTTATTAACGCTCAGCAAGGATTTAAAAACGACAGTTTAATAGTGTATGTAGACGTGAACAATGCTAATTTTCACACCCATGAAATAAATATTTCGGAGCTATCACCACCACCTCCACCTTCATTTTATATTCCAGAATCTCAAGAATATGATAGGGTTTATCGTGATAGTGTTTTTTTAGAAGTCATGGAAAAAAATAAGATTAAAAATAAGCAAAGGTTAAAAAAGCATTACAATACCCTTCCAGTATTTATTTATAATCAATCGGATAATAATAGAGTAATAGTACCATCTGTTATTAACGGAGAATTGTATATAGTAGTTGAAGCATTGGATAAAAACAACCAATGGAAACCCATTGAATATAATAAGGTGCCTAGAAGAATTTGTATAAGTGATTTTGAATACTACCAGCTAAAGCCAAAACATGTTATGGTGACGTCCATACTTAAATACTCAGGAGATTATAAAACCAAGCTGCGTGTCAAAGTACTGAACGATCAAAAATTGTATTATTCTAACCCATTTAATGGTTCAATTAATTATTCTCAATTTGATACCATTCAAGCTGTAAACGATATGTATACCTGGTTTTCAGATACAACTAATCAAACCCATAGTTTCAAAAAGAAGCTAATATTCTTAGATTTTTAGTTATAAATTTTCCTTATCAAACGATAAAAAACAACAAACCAAGCGCTTCATTCTTCAAGGTTTATGTAGTATCTTTGCATTTTAGAATCATTCTGAATTAGTTAACAATTATCCAGAGTGGATTATTATAAGCTGTAGGCATAGTCTTTAAGCTATAATTTACTCTTTTTTTCTAAATAATTATGAAATTAAATAAACAAGACATACTTAAAGCGTTAGAAACTATAACAGTACCAGGAGAAGGTCAAAATATGGTAGAAAGCGGAGCAATAACAAACGTAGTAACTTTTGCAGACGAGGTTATTGTAGACATAACAATAAAAAACCCAGCTTTACAAGCGCGTAAAAAAACTGAGGTCGAAATCTTACAAGCCATTCATAAACTAGTGTATGAAAAAGCTAAGATAAAGGTTAATATTAAAGTGGATGCACCAGAAAAATCAGCACCAAACGTCATCAAAGGAAAACACATTCCTGGAATACAAAACATAGTAGCAGTAGCTTCCGGAAAAGGTGGTGTAGGTAAATCTACAGTAACAGCAAACCTAGCAGTAACGTTAGCAAAAATGGGCTTTAAAGTGGGTGTGTTAGATGCCGATATTTACGGACCATCAATGCCAATCATGTTTGATGTTGAGCTAGAACGTCCATTATCGACAACAGTAGATGGTAAATCAAAAATGAAACCTGTAGAAAACTACGGAGTCAAAATATTATCAATCGGGTTTTTTACAAAACCAGATCAAGCAGTTGTATGGCGTGGACCTATGGCAGCAAAAGCATTAAACCAAATGATTTTTGATGCAGCTTGGGGAGAATTAGACTTTTTACTAATTGACTTACCACCAGGAACAGGAGATATCCACCTAAGCATCATGCAATCACTACCAATAACAGGTGCAGTAGTGGTTAGTACACCACAAAACGTCGCCTTAGCAGATGCTAAAAAAGGAGTTGCAATGTTCCAACAAGACAGTATTAACGTACCAGTTTTAGGAATTATAGAAAACATGGCTTACTTTACACCAGCTGAATTACCAGATAATAAATACTATATCTTTGGTAAAGAAGGTGCTAAACACCTAGCCGAAGATTTACAAGTGCCTTTATTAGGAGAGTTACCATTAGTGCAAAGCATACGCGAAGCAGGAGACGTTGGTCGTCCAGCAGCAATGCAAACCGGAACACCTCTAGAAAAAGCATTTGAAACAATAACACAAAACGTAGTGCAGCAAGTAGTGGACAGAAACGATAATCTTCCAGCGACAGAAGCTATCAAAATTACCACTATGGCAGGATGTTCTGCAGTTAATAAAAAATAAATGACAACACAAGAACTAAGATTAAACGTAGAAAAAGCATTAGAAGAAATTCGTCCTTTTTTACAAAGTGATGGAGGAGACATAGCGCTTTTATCTATCGAGAATAACGAAGTTAAAGTACAATTACAAGGTGCTTGTACCTCATGTAGTGTCAACCAAATGACGCTTAAGTCAGGTGTAGAGATGACTATCAAAAAGTACGCACCACAAATCGAACGTGTAATCAACGTGGCGTAAAACATAAGTTTTGGCGTTATCACAAAGGTCAGGCGCTCACAAAGTGAAGTATTGAGCTTCGTCAAAGTACGCCATCCTTAATGCAGTTAAAAAGCTAACAAAAGTCATAAAACAAAACCAAATCTTGTTTTACTTTTGTCAAGTACACTTAAAGTCATAAGTAAAGGCTAAAGGTAAATTTGAAAAGAAAAAATAATGATTAAAACAGACATACTAATAATAGGAGCAGGACCAACTGGTCTTTTTGCTGTGTTTGAAGCAGGATTATTAAAATTAAAATGTCATTTAATAGACGCATTGCCACAACCAGGTGGACAATGCTCAGAGATATATCCTAAAAAACCTATTTATGATATTCCAGCCTATCCAGAAATTCTTGCAGGAGATTTAACCCATAAGTTAATGGAGCAATGCAAGCAATTTGAACCAGGTTTTACACTTGGCGAGCGTGCAGAAACGATTGACAAGCAAGAGGATGGAACCTTTATAGTAACCACTAATAAAGGTACAAAACATCACGCTCCTGTAGTGGCAATAGCAGGTGGATTAGGTAGTTTTGAGCCTCGTAAACCTATTATTGATAATCTAGCTAATTACGAAGATAAAGGGGTTGAATACATTATCAAAGAACCTGAGTTTTATAGAGATAAAAAAGTAGTCATTGCAGGAGGAGGAGATTCAGCTTTAGATTGGAGTATTTACCTAAGCGATATCGCTTCAGAAGTAACCTTAATCCATAGACGAAACGAGTTTAGAGGGCATTTAGATTCAGTAGAAAAAGTACAAGAATTAAAAAATGCTGGCAAGATTAATTTAATCACTCCAGCTGAGGTTATTGGAGTAGAAGGGACTAATAAGGTAGAGGCTATTACCATAAAACAAGATGCCAAAACCTTTAAAAAAGAATGTGATCATTTTGTACCACTTTTTGGATTGTCACCAAAATTAGGACCAATTGCAGATTGGGGTTTAGAGATAGAAAAAAATGCAATCAAGGTGGATAATAGCTTGGATTACCAAACTAACATTCCAGGTATTTTTGCTATTGGAGATGTTAATACCTATCCAGGAAAATTAAAATTAATTTTATGTGGTTTTCACGAAGCAACATTAATGTGTCAATCAGCGTATCAAATTATTAATCCAGGAAAACGCTATGTATTAAAATATACCACAGTCAGCGGAGTAGATGGTTTTGATGGTACACGTAAAGAAGCACCAAAAGCAGTGGTAAAATCGATTCAGTAGTCAGTAAATAGTAATAAGTAATGAGGGAATGGCAGTACAAAAATTTGAAGACTTACTAGTTTGGCAAAAGTCGCAGGATTTAACGATACAGATCTACAAAGCATTTCAAGATACTAAAGATTTCTCTTTTAAGCATCAAATAGCGAAGTCCGCTCGATGTTATATTTATCCATTAGATTACATTGTTTAAAAGAGACAGAAACTAACATTCTTATTGAAAATACTAACGACTATAAAGTAACAACTAATCACTAATTACTTCTCCTCATGGAACAAGACATAAACATAAAAATAACAGACAGAGATGGTGTAACCCATGAAGTGCTTGCACCAACAGACATGGCAATGAACCTTATGGAAGTAGTCCGCAGTTACGAGCTGGCTCCAGAAGGTACTATCGGAATCTGTGGTGGTATGGCCATGTGTGCAAGTTGTCAATGTTACGTGTTAAGTGATACAATGCTTCCAGAAATGCAAGACGATGAAGAAGCGATGCTTAGCGAAGCATTCAATGTCAAAGATAATTCAAGATTAGGTTGTCAAATACAAATGACACCAGACCTAGACGGTTTGGAAGTCCAATTAGCTCCTGAAGAATAATTCAAACCTCATCGCACACGTCATTGCGAACAAAGTGAAGCAATCTCTCTAATATCAGCAATCACAAGAACAAAACAAAACAAATCCCAATCCATACGTCATTGCGAACATAGTGAAGCAATCTGTTTAATACTAGGAATCTCATTTACAAACAAAGCAAATCTCAATCCACACGTCATTGCGAACAAAGTGAAGCAATCTGCTTAACACTAGTAATCCCAAGAACAAAACAAAACATTACTACCAACAAAAAATAACAACACACTGCAGCTCCTCTCTTTAGTTAAAGAGAGGTGTTTTTTTTATAAAAAAAACGGAGAGTTTGCCTAAAACGCGAAGCAGTTTAAAAACTAAAGCGAAACAGCACATCATCGCAAACAAAACAAATCCTAATGTCCACGTCATTGCAAACAAAGTGAAGCAATCTCTTTAACAATAGCAATCCAATGAACAAAGCAAAGCAATCTGCCTTACAATATAAGTAGCCTCAACAAAGCAAATCTCAATCCAAACGTCATTGCGAACATAGTGAAGCAATCTGCCTAGTATTAACAATCACAAGAACAAAACAAAACTTTACTCCCAACAAAAAAATAACAACACACTGCAGCTCCTCTCTTTAGTTAAAGAGAGGTGTTTTTTTTTATAAAAAAAACGGAGAGTTTGCCTAAAACGCGAAGCAGTTTAAAAACTAAAGCGAAACAGCACATCATCGCAAACAAAACAAATCCCAACTCACACGTCATTGCGAACATAGTGAAGCAATCTCTTTAACATTAGTAATAACATGAACATAGCAAAGCAATCTGCCTTAAAATATAAGTAGCCTCAACAAAACAAATCCCAATCCAAACGTCATTGCGAACATATTGAAGCAATCTGTTTAATATTAGCTTTCTACATATAAAAAGCAATGCAATCTGTATAATTACAGAATCAGTTTCAAAAAAATAGCAAAACCTAATCGCTATAATCTAACAAACGTCTAGGACCTTCCAACAAAACACGCACAATTTGTAACGTACCATCTTCTTTAGTAGCAATTTGCCATTTAATCAAAGAAATCGCGCCATTTTCAATCTCAATACCAGTAATACTTCTTGGATGCACACAACTACCATCATTAAAAAAAGCCACATCACCAGGTTCCGGAAAACGTGGTCTGTGTGTATGACCAACAACAGTAATCATATTATTATTCTCAGTAATCCATTTTTTGGTACGACGTTCGACTTTAATTAATTCTTTATAGTTTTTTGCAGGACTTGTCGGATCTGCAATACCCATAACATTTAAAGGTTTCCAAAGGACACGTACCATAAACCGACTCCATTTCCAGAAAGTATAATTCCACCAATCCGCTTGATGACCATGCGTTAAAAACACCTCTTGTTGCGTGTCTTTATGTTTTAAAATAATAGCTTCGTGGTATTCAATATCACCAAACAGTTCTACATCAGCGCCAACTTTAGGATCAAAAAAAGAATGTAAATTTTTCTTAACATAGTCAGGATCGCGATACACCATATCATGATTTCCCCAAATCATATGCAAGCGGTTTTGTTTATGAAACAGTTGCATCAAGCCATACACGTTTTTATGAGCATAAAGGATGGACTCAAACGATATGTTTTCCCACAACTCATCACCATCACCTAATTCGGCATAGTCAAAACCTTGGACATAATAATGTTTTAAGGCATGGTAATAAATGTTTCGGTTATTAGCAAAATCATCAGCAAAACTATTATCACCACGATGACAATCACTAAATAGTATAAACTTAGAGGCGTCATCAAACCCAATAACTTTAGCGTTGTTATAAGCACGATCCAATTTCTTTTTTGCTGAAAACATAGTATACTTTTTCTAGAAGCAAGATAGGATTTATTTTATAATCTAAACCAATACATCAACCAGTAACGGTAAGGCCTATAAGCAGTGTAATCAGTTGGTTTTACGTATAATCGTTTGATAATCAATTTGTTTAGCTTAAGAGTTTAAGGCGCTAGAAGTTATATGACCTTTGTGTTAAATTGAGTAAAATAAGCAAGGAGTCGTTTTGTTTTAATTGTGATTTGTCGTAAAATTGCACTCAAATCAATAATTTGAAAATCAGCAATACGTAATTGTTGTGTAAAAAGATTCAGTTCTAACCAAACGGAATCTAATAAAAACGGGAAAATCAATAGTAACAGTATTAGTCTTATTATAAGGTTTAATACCATTTGTTTATTAAAGTTACCTAACCAGTAAAATCGCTTTAACTAATAAATATAATACATTACAATCCCTTTTTTTTTATTTAGTAAATTAGTTAAATAGCTAATTTGTAGTCAGCTACGTTTTTTAAAACAAAGCGATAGACTTGTATTGTTATTTATGTAATTATAAATAGCAACTAATGGATACACAGTAAATAACGTTGGTTTGATTTTTTATGTTTAACTGTATATCGCTATTACTATGTTAACAACAAGCTTACCAACAAACCATGAGCAGATAACACAATTTCTGAGCAACTATAAAGGCATAGTAATTATAGTCACAGTAATTACAGCATTAATTATCACATTAATCGTGATGCCAAAAGTAGTGGCTATTAGTAAAGCTAAAAACTTAACAGCCTTACCAAATGGACGTACATCGCACAAAGGGGTAATTCCTACGTTGGGAGGTGTTGGTGTGTTTACAGGTGTGGTATTAACCATTCAAGTCGCAGCAATACTGTTTGCTAATTACAGTCAATTAATAGATTTAATGGTGTTTAATGTCCTTATATTATTACTGTTGTTAGTGGGTTTGGCGGACGATATCATGAAAATTTCACCAAAACGTAAACTAGCCTATCAATTGCTAGTCGCTTCTATATTTGTAATAGCAACCAATTTAAACATCAACTCGTTTGTAGGCTTATTTGGTATTTATAAAATCTCACTATTCTCAGCCATACTGTTTTCAATATTTGTTATAGTATTAATCATTAATGCTTACAATTTAATTGATGGTATCGATGGATTAGCAGGAGTGTTAGGAGCCATAATTTCTATTATAACAGCCTTATTATTCTACTATAGTGGTCACTTTTTTTACTGCTTAATATCCTTGGCTTTAGTTGGCGCATTAATTGGCTTTTTAGTATTTAACTTTTCACGAAACCGAAAAATATTTCTGGGTGACACTGGATCAATGGTGGTTGGATTTGTATTAGCCATTCAAATGATTACCTATTTAAGCTTAGCAGGTAATAATCCTGATAAAGAAATCTTTCAAAACGCACCAGTTATAGTCTTAGCCTTATTATCCTATCCGTTATTAGATACACTTAGGGTATTTTGCGTGAGGATATACAACAAAAAAAGTCCATTTTCGGCAGACCGTAATCACATACACCATCGTTTAATAGACCTTGGACTAAAACACAAATGGGCAACCAGTCTTATTGCATTGTACACCATTGGGATAACCGTATTAGTGTTGGCACTAAATCATTTAGATACTAACGTCGTATTTGCGATTACTGTTCCAGTAGCGATGCTAATTTTAGTCATTCCGTTTGCAATACAGAATAATTCTGGTAAGATTAAATTTGTTTTGCCTACTTTGTAAATTCGCAGTAAAATAACGATCAGAATAATATTTATATAATTAAAGGGTTTTCTATTAAACCAAATCCATAAAATGAAAAAAATAGCATTAATCACAGGCGTTACAGGACAGGATGGCGCATATTTAACCGAGTTTCTATTAAAAAAAGACTATATCGTTCATGGTATAAAACGTCGTAGTTCATTGTTTAATACAGATAGGATTGACCATCTATATCAAGATCCGCATGTGGATAATCGTAATTTTATTCTGCATTATGGAGACATGACAGACAGTACCAATTTAATTAGAATTATTAAAGAAGTACAACCTGACGAAATCTATAACTTAGCAGCTATGAGTCACGTGGCTGTTTCTTTTGAAATTCCTGAATACACTGGTAATGCAGATGGTTTAGGGACACTTCGTATTTTGGATGCTGTTAGATTATTAGGCTTAGAGAAAAAAACCAGAATCTATCAAGCGTCAACCTCAGAGTTATACGGTAAAGTGCAAGAAGTACCACAAACCGAAACCACACCGTTTTACCCAAGATCGCCTTATGCTGTAGCAAAAATGTATGCCTTTTGGATGACTGTAAATTACAGAGAAGCGTACGGAATGTTCGCCTGTAACGGAATCTTGTTTAATCACGAATCACCTTTAAGAGGTGAAACCTTTGTCACCAGAAAAATTACCAGAGCTGTAGCCAGAATTGGACTAGGCTTACAAGATAAATTATACTTAGGTAACCTAGACGCACAACGGGATTGGGGACACGCTAAGGATTATGTACGCATGATGTGGATGATTTTACAAGCAGACCAAGCAGAAGATTGGGTCATTGCAACTGGTAAAACCACAACCATTCGTGACTTTGTTAAACAAGCATTCAAGCACATTGGTGTGACCTTGCAATTTGTTGGTACAGGAGTGGATGAGGTTGCTATTATTAAAGAAACCACAAATCCGGACTACCAATTAAAAGTAGGTCAAGAGGTTTTAGGTGTGGACGCTAGATATTTTAGACCAACCGAAGTCGATTTGCTTATTGGAGACGCAACCAAAGCCAAAGAAAAATTAGGTTGGACGCCAAAAATTGAGTTAGCCGAGTTAATTGAAGACATGATGACGTCAGATATTAAACTAATGAAAAAAGAACAACTGCTTAAAGATGGTGGCTACCAAACCCTAAATTATTTCGAGTAACGTAGCAATTATCTAGTAACAGTAAACAACAACACATGTCAAGCACATTATCAAAAGACGCAAAAATATACATAGCAGGTCATAAAGGAATGGTAGGTTCTGCCATTTGGCGCGCATTAACAGCAGCTGGATACACTAAGCTAATTGGGCAAACTAGCCAACAATTAGACTTACGTAACCAAGACGCTGTTAACCAATTTATGGAAGCCACAACACCAGATGTAGTGATTGTAGCAGCAGCCAAAGTGGGAGGCATCTTAGCCAATAGCCAATTTCAGTATCAGTTTTTGCTAGAAAACCTACAAATTCAAAACAATATCATAGATGCAGCACATCGTAATAATGCTAAAAAGCTAATCTTTTTAGGCAGTTCTTGTATCTATCCAAAACTAGCACAACAACCCTTAACAGAGGACAGTTTGTTAACAGGACCATTGGAGCCTACTAACGAGGGTTACGCAATCGCAAAAATCGCAGGTGTCAAACTGTGTCAGCACATCAAAAACCAATATAATAAGGATTTTGTTAGTTTAATGCCAACCAATTTATATGGCTCAAACGATAATTTTGACCTAAAATCCTCACACGTATTACCAGCAATGATACGTAAGTTTCATGACGCTAAACTAGATAACAACGCGCCAGTTACCCTTTGGGGAAGTGGGACACCAATGCGCGAATTTTTATACGTGGACGATCTAGCGCAAGCAGTCCTATTTGCTATGCAAAACCAATTACCAGACCATTTGTATAATGTAGGTACAGGTACAGACATTACCATCAAACAATTAGCAACAACCATCCAAAATGCAATTGGTCATACAGGACCAATTATTTGGGACAGTACAAAACCAGATGGCACACCACGTAAATTAATGGACGTGTCTAAACTAAAACAAGCAGGTTGGCAATACACGACCAATCTAGAGCAAGGGATTGCAAAAACCTACCAATGGTTTTTAGACAACCCAAGCACATACAAGCAAGTTAAATTATAACGTAAGCACACCTAATGCAAAAGCAAACAGATAACACAACGACCGTTGTGGATAACCCTAATAAAATAACGTCAATATGTTGTATTGGAGCAGGCTATGTTGGAGGACCAACTATGGCTGTGATGGCTCAAAAAAATCCAGACATCAAAATAACAGTCGTGGATTTAAATGCACAACGTATTGCAGACTGGAATAACGACGACCTAACCCAACTGCCAATTTTTGAACCTGGTTTAGACCAAGTCGTTAAGGAAGCCAGAGGTCGTAATTTGTTTTTTTCGACTAATGTCGAAGAGGCTATTGACCAAGCACAAATGATATTCATTTCCGTTAACACACCTACCAAAACCTATGGTGCAGGAAAAGGGATGGCAGCAGACTTAAAGTATATCGAGCTATGTGCACGTCAAATTGCCAAAGTCGCAACCACTAATAAAATTGTAGTCGAAAAATCCACACTACCAGTAAAAACAGCACATGCCATAAAAAGCATACTAAACCATACAGGTAATGGTGTTAAATTTCAAATACTATCCAATCCAGAATTTCTGGCAGAAGGGACAGCAATAACAGACCTAACACATCCTGATCGTGTCCTAATTGGTGGTGACCAAACACCAGAAGGTCAGCAAGCCATACAAGCCTTAGTGGATGTGTATGCGACTTGGGTACCAAAAGCACAAATATTAACCACAAATATCTGGTCGTCAGAGCTGTCTAAACTAGTCGCTAATGCCTTTTTAGCACAACGTGTGTCGTCTATAAATGCCATTTCAGAGCTATGCGAAGCGACACAAGCCAACGTAGAGGAAGTAGCAGAAGCAATTGGTATGGACTCGCGTATTGGACCTAAATTTTTAAAAGCCTCAGTTGGATTTGGTGGATCATGTTTTCAAAAAGACATCCTAAACCTAGTCTATATCTCTAAGTCTTTAGGCTTACATCAAGTCGCAGACTATTGGGAACAGGTAATTATCATGAATAACCACCAACGCGATCGTTTTGCAAAAAACATTGTACAAACCTTGTACAACACAGTATCAGACAAAAAAATAGCCTTTTTAGGTTGGGCATTTAAAAAAGATACCAACGATACCAGAGAGGCTGCAGCCATTTACGTAGCAGACAAGTTAATGGACGAGCAAGCCAAAATTAGCGTGTACGATCCTAAAGTGTCTGCAAAACAAATGCAGTTTGATATTAACTATCTAAACACACGTACAGAAGCACAAAACCAAACCTATTTAAGCACACAAGACAATCCGTATGACGCAGTTAAAGGTGCACATGCAATTGCAGTGTTAACAGAGTGGGACGAGTTTAAAACCTACGATTGGCAACGTATTTATAATAGCATGAACAAACCAGCCTTTATCTTTGATGGTCGTAACCTATTAGATAAACAAGCACTAGAATCCATTGGGTTTAAAGTGAAAGCTATTGGGAAGTAATAAATAAATGATTTTGAATAAAAGCAACGGTTGAAAAATTTAATTCTAAATATATATTCTAAGTTAGGTATAAAAAGCGAACGAACTAAAAATATTAGTAAGCACGTTTTACTATCATTTTTCTATAAAGGAGGAAGCATTGTGGCTTCTTTTCTGCTTGTACCATTAACAATAAATTTTTTAGATACTGAAAACTACGGAATATGGTTAACTCTAAGTTCATTTATAGCTTGGTTTTCTTTTTTTGATATAGGATTAGGACATGGATTAAGAAATAAATTTGCTGAAGCCAAAGCAAACAATAATATACATTTGGCTAAAGGATATGTTAGTACAGCTTATTATACTATAACAATAGTTGCTTGTTCTGCTTTTTTGTTTTTTTTAATTGCGAATTACTTTGTTGATTGGACAATTGTTTTTAATACTACTAGCAGTTTATTTAATGATTTAAAATTGTTGATGCCAATTGTTTTTGGTTTCTTTTGTTTACAATTAATTGTAAAATTGATTACAACTATATATTTAGCAGACCAAAAGCATTCTATACAAGGTCAAATAGGTTTTATTACAGCAGCAACTTCACTGGTCGTAATATGGGTGTTAACATATACGAGTAAAAGTTCTTTGTTGCTTTTTGGTGTTATTTTCTCAGCAATACCTGTTGTTATTTTACTATTGTTGAATTTGTTTTCGTTCTCTAAAACTTATAAAACGGTTAAACCATCTATTAATTCTTTTAAAAAAGAATATTTAAAAGATATTTTTGGTTTGGGATTTACTTTTTTTATCATTCAAATGTCAGGTATAATTTTATTTTCAACAGATAATTTTATCATTTCAAAATTATTTACACCTGCGGAAGTAGTACCATATAATATTGCTTATAAATACTTAAGTATTTCTCAAATGGTATTTGCTATTGTATTAACACCCTATTGGTCTAGTATCACTGAAGCTTACACTAACAAAGACTTTAATTGGATTAAAAACGCAATGCTTAACCTAATTAAATTTGCTTTTTTCTTTATTTTACTTATTGTTATTATGATTTTGATTGCTCCATTTGCTTATCAATTGTGGATTGGAGATAGCGTTGTAATTCCATACGCTTTAACTATAGCTATGGCTATATATTTTATTTTAACTATAATATATAATCCTTTTACCTACTTTATTAATGGAACAGGAAAAATAAGATTGCAAATGTATTCTATTACAATAACAGCTATATTAAATATACCATTATCTATTTATTTAGTTAATAATACAAGTTTTGGTGTGTCAGGTGTAATTGTAGCGACCATAATTTGTATTATACCTCATACTATATTATGTCCTATACAATATTATAAATTGATTAATAATAAAGCCACAGGATTGTGGGATAAATAAAAATGAAACGTCTTTTAAAAAATCCATTAACATTATGGTTTAAATGGTATTTAAACTCTAGAAAGCTACTTAAAAAGAATAGAAGTAAGTTTCTCGTTATTGGTTATATGTCTAACTTAATTAATGTAAAATTTGGACGTTATAATACATTTTATGATAATGTCTTAATTAGTAATAGTGTAATAGATGATTTTGTTTATGTATCTAACAGAACAATTATAAAAAATACAGTAGTCGGTAAATTTTGCTCTATTGGTGCTGATGTTAAAATAGGTTTAGGAATACATCCAACTGATTTTGTATCAACGTTCCCTGCTTTCTTTTCTATAAAAAAGCAATGTCAAATAACCTTTACAGACCACGATAGTATTGATGAATTGGGTTCTAATAAAGTAGGAAATGATGTTTGGATTGGAGATAATGTAATTATACTAAGTAATGTTACAATAGGAGATGGTTGTATAATAGCTGCAGGTGCAGTTGTGACTAAAGACGTAGAACCTTATACAATAGTAGGAGGTGTTCCTGCTAAATTAATTAAAAATCGATTTAATAAAGAGCATATACAGAGTCTCTTAGATTCTCAATGGTGGGAAAATGATATAGAATGGTTGCAAAAAAATAAGCAAAGTTTTGCTAAAGTTGTAAGTGATAAAATTGAATTTGAAAGGAATGCATAAAAATAAATATCTTTCATTTTTATATTCATTTACCATGGGTTTTTCAATAAACTTAATTGGGAAACTGTTTGTTGCGGAGGTGTTTGCGCTTTTATCATTACCATTTCTTAAACTTAAGCGCATAGTATTACGTACTTATGGTTTACGAAAAATAGTAATTTGTTTTTTTGGTTTATTAGGAGTACAAATATTGAGTGATTTAGTAAATGAAACAAGCCCTCCAGATTTTCTCAGAGGATGGGCTGTAATATTGTTTTCTCTCATATCTTTATTGTTTTTAGTCAATCAAATAGCAAGAGATAATTCTAGTATTGTATATTTCTTAATTGGGAGCTTAATTGTAAAACTTATTTTTGGTGAAGGAGAATTAGTGTTTCAAGAGGATAATTCAAATTATTTTAAAATTCGTTTTATAGGTTTTATAAACCCATTAGTCACTCTTTTAACATATTGGTTTTATAAAAACAGAAAAAAAGGTACTGCAGTTTTAGTGCTATTATTTTATGGATTGTTATGTGTAGTTATGGATGCAAGATCAAATGCACTAATATTCTTGATTTCAGCTGTTTTTTTACTAATAAAAAATAGAAAAATCACTTTAAATATTCGAAAAACATTAGCATTAACATTCATAATTTTACCAATGATTTATGCGTTTTATGCTTTTTACATTTATAATGTTTTACACGAAGGTTTTGGTGGCAGTAATACTAAAGATCAGGTTGCCCTAATGGAAAATCCATACAATCCTTTCGAGTTATTATATTACGGTCGTTCTGATGCAATTATAGGTATTGTAGCTATAGGTGATGCGCCTTTTATTGGGCATGGATCATGGGCAAAAGATAAGACTGGTAAATATTTAAATTTAAAGTCTCAACTGCTAAATAGAGATAATATAACCGATAGAGGTTTTATCCCAAGTCACTCTATATTAATAAGTACATGGTTATACGCGGGAATATTAGGTTTTGTAGCCATGCTATTTATTTTTAAAATTACAGCTAAGCAATTTTTGTTTTTATTTCAAAAAACAGACACATCTTTTATGCCAATTGTTATTGTATTGTTTGTTAGCCTAGTTTGGAACTTTTTATTTTCTCCGTTTGGACATCTTCGTACTTCTGTTCCAATTACCATAGCTTTAATATTATCCTTAAGTCAAAATTATAAATTTAATCAAAAAATTAAATCAAGATATGTACCCGAAAATTAGTGTAATAACTCCATCTTATAACCAAGGAAAATACCTAGAAGAAACAATTACATCTATAATTAATCAAGATTACCCTAATCTTGAATTTATTATAATTGATGGAGGTAGTAATGATGAGAGCGTTGATATTATTAAAAAATATGAATCAAAAATTACTTATTGGCAAAGTAAGCCGGATAAAGGTCAGAGTAATGCAATAAATATAGGTTTTGCTAAGGCTACAGGAGATATTTTATGTTGGTTAAATTCTGATGACACTTTTCTACCCAATGCTTTGCAACATGTGGCAGAAAATTATATTAAAACAAATTTTGATTTTTATTATTCTGATGTGTACTTAGTTGATAGTGAAAGTAAAAAGTTCAGACATGTTAAAGCTCGTAAAACTAATTACGAAGCACAAGTCTGTGGTCATTTTGCTATACCACAACAAGGTTCTTTTTGGACACCAGAATTATTCAATAAAGCAGGTGGTTTGAATGAAAATAATAAAACATGTATGGATGGAGAATTGTTTATGAACTTTTTGAAGGATAAAAACATAAAAGTTATTAAAGATAATGTCCCAATTGCAAATTTCAGAATACATCCAGAGTCATTAACAGGTTCCTCTCATAATAAAGTGCAATATAAAAAAGACCGAAATGAATTAGTGAATCAACATATTAAAAAATTTAAAACTTTAAAAAAAATATATTATAAATATGTTTACAGGTTTATAGCATAATTATGAAAGCACTAATTCTATATTCAAGAGTTATGCCTTATACTATTGAGGCTCTAAAAACTTTAATTAAAGAGACAGCGTTAGATATACATTTAGTGCACTACGCTATTTCAAAAGATGCACCTTATCAATTACCAGAATTAGATGGATTGATAACATATGATGAAGATAGCATGTCTTTATCGCAAATTAAAGGTCTATTAGCAACCAATGATTTCAAATTTTTATTCGTTTCAGGTTGGAGTAATAAAAAGTATCTTGAAATATCAAAAACAGCAAAAAAAAATAACGTTCCTGTAATTTCTGGTTGTGACACACAATGGAGAGGTGATTTTAGACAAATTATAGCTGTAGTGTTTTCTAAATTTTTAATTAGAAAATATTTCGATTTTTTAATGGTGCCTGGTACAAAACAATATGAATACGGTAGGCTGTTAGGTTTTAAAAAGCATAGTATTTTAATGCCTCTTTACACTGCTGATGTCTCTTTGTTTTCAGAAGGTTACCATAGTAGTTTTAGGGCTAAGCAAAACAAATATCCACGTAACATATTATTTGTAGGACGTTTTGAGAAAGTCAAAGGGATTAATTTGCTTTTAGATGCGTTTAATTCAATTAAAGATAAAAAGGGTTGGACACTTACATTAATTGGGAATGGTTCTTTAAAAAATGATATAATCGAGCAAACAAATAGTGATAATAGCATTATTATTAAAGGGTTTTTACAACCAGAAGAATTAGTAAAAGAAATTAGTAATGCAGGAGCGTTTTGCTTACCTAGCAATTATGAGCCTTGGGGAGTTGTACTGCAAGAATTTGCGACTGCAGGATTACCAATTATTGCTTCTTCGACTTGTGGTGCTAATGTCAGCTTTGTCAGAGAAAATTACAATGGGTACACTTTTAAAAATAAGAAAGCTTCAGACCTTCAGTTAAAAATTGAAAAATTAATAAGCCTCGATGATACAGAACTACAATTATTCTCTAAACGAAGTCATGGTTTAGGTAACTCAATTACTAGTGAGCAATTTGCTTCTAACTTTTTCCAATTTTTAGAATAGTATGTATATAAATCACGTCATAACATCTATAGATATCACAACTGGTGGTCCAGCTAGAAGTGTCACGCATTTAATTGCTGCGATGTTGGATAGAGATGCAACGTTGCATATTGGTTTAGATACTTTAAAAAGTAAAAATCCAATTACTAGGTCATTTAATACAGTTAATAGTGGGATTAGATTTCATGATGCTGAGACATTACAACGGTCAAAAAGTTTGGTGAATTCCTTAAATTATTCTGATACGACCTTATTACATGGTCATGGCTTATGGCAAATGCCAGTGCATCAAATGGCTAAAATAGGACGTCAAAAAGGCGTACCCTATATTATTACACCTAGAGGTATGTTAGAGCCTTGGGCTTTAGCACAAGGTAAAATTAAAAAGCAAGTCGCTTTAAAATTATTTCAATATAAAGATTTGCAACAAGCCACGTGTTTACATGCAACTGCACCAATGGAAGTAAAAAGTATTAGAGCTTTAGGATTAAAAAATCCTGTAGCTATGATACCAAATGGGATTAATGTCAATCAGTTTCCGGTTGAAATTCCTGTTAAAGCAACCCAACCAAAGCGTATGTTGTTTTTATCGCGTATTCATGTTAAAAAAGGCATTGAAAATTTAATTGAAGCGTGGCAATTAGCAGATAATAAATTAAAACAAGATTGGGTCATTGATATTTATGGTAATGGTGAGCCAGAATATATTAAAAGCTTAAAAGCAAAAATTAAAGCTGCTAATCTAGAACATCAAATAACAATTAAGCCTCCAGTGTTTGATGACCAAAAAACAAAAGTATTTAGGGAAGCGTCTGTCTTTGTACTACCAACCTTTAGCGAAAATTTTGGGATTGTAGTGGCTGAGGCTTTGGCAAGCTATACACCTGTGATTACAACAAAAGGTGCGCCTTGGGAAGAGTTAAATACAAATAATTGTGGACAATGGATTGATATTGGTGTGGCACCTTTGATGGAAGCACTTAATAGCATGATGGCAAAATCACCTGACGATTTGCAACAAATGGGAGTAAATGGTAAACAATTAATTGAGCAAAAATACAGTATGCAAGCAGTTGCAAAGCAAATGTTAGCATTGTACGATTGGATTTTAAATAAAGCCAAACAACCAGATTTTATAGATATAGTATGAATAAAGTAGATTTATCAAAATATAACAACACCTTAAGTCGTAAAAACCAAATAGCACGATTATTATGGTCAGCAGTTTGGATGGTGTTTGCTAGACCTTTACCTAGACGTGTTGGTAATAGCTGGAAACTGATGTTGCTACGTTTATTTGGTGCAAAGGTACATGCTAAAGCAGTCGTATATTCTTCGGTAAAAATTTATGCACCTTGGAATTTAGAAATGCATGAATATTCTTGTTTAGCACCAGAAGTAGATTGTTATAATGTGGCTAAGGTTACTATTGGTGCACATGCAACGGTATCTCAAAAAACGTATTTATGTACAGCGTCACATGATGTGACACAAGCTACCAATCCCTTAATTTATGCGCCAATTGTTTTAAGTGACCAATCATGGGTTGGTGCAGCTGCGTATATTGGAATGGGAGTTATAATTGGTCAAGGTGCAGTTGTTGGTGCTACAGCATCAGTCTATAAAGATGTGGAACCATGGGCAATTGTTGGTGGTAATCCTGCAAAATTCATTAAAAAAAGAGAAATTAAATAATATGTCTAAAATACCTATTACTGTTGTAGTTTCTGTTAAAAATGAGGAGTTAAATTTACCGCATTGTCTTGAAAAATTAAATCAATTTTCAGAGGTTATTGTCGTGGATTCTCAAAGTACAGATAGTACTCCAGATATCGTTAAGCAATTTGGTTATAAAATAGTTGACTTTAATTGGGATGGTAAATTTCCTAAAAAAAGGAATTGGACGTTGCGTAACGTACCACTTCAAAATGATTGGATATTATTTTTAGACGCAGACGAGTTTTTGACGCAACCATTTATTAATGAAATAGAGACTAAAACCAAACAAACCAATTATAGTGGGTTTTGGTTATGTTACAATAATTATTTTATGGGTAAAGAGCTTAAACATGGTGATAAAATGAAAAAATTAGCCTTGTTTAAAAAGAATACTGGAGCATACGAGCGTATTGAGGAAGATTCCTGGAGCCATTTAGATATGGAAGTGCATGAACATCCAATTATTGATGGGCAAATAGGTGCAATATCAAGTCCAATTATTCATAAAGATTACAAAGGTTTAGAACACTACATAGCAAGACATAACGCGTATTCTTCATGGGAAGCAAAGCGCTATTTATTTCTTAAAAAAACAGGCTTTAAAAATTTGACATCTCGTCAAAAAATTAAATATAAACTAATCAATAGTGGATTATTACCTATGGTATATTTTACGGGTTCTTATGTGCTTAAATTAGGGTTTTTAGATGGTGTAGCTGGTTATCGATTAGCTAAATATAAAGCCAATTACTTTTTTCAAATTCAAACAAAAATAATAGAACAAAAACAAAAATAATGAAACGTATTTTAATTACTGGAGGAGCTGGATTTGTTGGCTCGCATTTGTGTGAACGCTTATTAAAAGAAGGCAATGATGTTATCTGTTTGGATAATTATTTTACTGGAGCCAAACAAAACATAGTACATCTTTTGGATAATCCTTATTTTGAGTTAGTACGTCACGATGTAACTCATCCTTATTTTGCTGAGGTGGATGAAATCTATAATTTGGCTTGTCCTGCGTCTCCTGTACATTATCAATACAATCCAATTAAAACAATTAAAACCTCTGTCCTTGGTGCTGTAAACGTGCTAGGTTTGGCTAAACGTGTTAATGCAAAAGTATTGCAAGCTAGTACAAGTGAGGTTTATGGTGACCCAAAAGTGCATCCACAAACAGAAGATTATTGGGGACATGTAAATCCAATTGGTATAAGATCATGCTACGATGAAGGGAAGCGTTGTGCAGAAACCTTATTTATGGATTACCATTTGCAAAATCAAGTCGCTATAAAAATCATTCGTATTTTTAATACGTATGGTCCAAACATGAATCCTAGTGATGGTCGTGTCGTGTCTAATTTTATTATGCAAGCTTTACAAGGTCAGGATATTACAATCTTTGGTGATGGTTTACAAACACGTTCGTTTCAATACGTGGACGATTTAGTAGAAGGTATGATTAGAATGATGAATTCTAGTCCTGATTTTTTAGGTCCTGTTAACTTGGGTAATCCAAACGAGTTTACCATGTTAGAGCTGGCAGAAACGATTATAAGATTAACTAATTCTAAATCAAAATTAATCCATATGCCTTTACCTCAAGACGACCCAAAACAACGTCAACCAGATATTAGCTTGGCTAAAGCAAAATTAAATGGATGGGAACCAAATATACAGTTGGAAGATGGGTTGACTAAAACTATAGCGTATTTTAAAACACAAATGGCTAAAGGCTTATAACCAATGAAAATTTCAATTATAACAGCTACATACAACAGCGTCGCAACAATAGTAAGTTGTATGGAGTCTGTGCTGCAACAAACCTATCCAAATATCGAGTATGTTATTATCGATGGTCAGTCCACAGATAACACACTAGAAATGGCACAACACATTAAAAGTAAATCGCCTCAGGCTAATATTGTCATTCAGTCAGAGCCTGATAAAGGGATTTATGATGCCTTAAATAAAGGGATTACGTTGGCAACAGGAGATGTGATTGGTTTTGTACATTCGGATGATATGTTGGCTAATCCTAATACCATTCAAAATATTGTAAACACGTTTAAAACGCAAAAGTTAGATGGTGTGTATGGTGATTTGCAATATGTAACGCAAACCAATACAGATAAAGTGATTAGACATTGGCAAAGTCAACAATTTAAAGCCAACTTACTTAAAAAAGGATGGATGCCAGCACATCCTACCTTATTTTTAAAACGCGACGTGTATACTAAACAAGGTCATTTTAACTTAAAATATAAAATTGCTGCAGATTATGATTTTATTTTGCGTGTCTTTAAAGACCAAAGCTACACCTTTGGCTATTTACCAGAAGTGATTACCAAAATGAGAGCTGGTGGAGCAAGCAACCGTAGTTTAAAAAATATTATTATTAAATCTAAAGAAGACTACAAAGCAGTAACATCCAATAAGGTTGGTGGTTGGTACACCATTGTGTTTAAAAACCTGTCTAAAGTCAATCAGTTTTTTAAATAATGTTAAGTTAAATAGTGACACTAAATAACAAAAAAAACAACCCAAATAGCACAACCCAAACGAATCAAAAAAAGCTGCCTTATAGCATAGGTATAGTAACGGTATAGCAAAGGTATAGATAGTGTATGGATAGTGTATTAAAATTATAGGCTAAAAATGGTGAAAAAATAGTCGTTTTAAAGGCTTAAAAAACATGGTTTTAATCCACTTAAAAGTGGTAGTTTATAATTTTGTGCTATTTTTGACACGTTAAACAAAATAACCAATACAAAACGTCACGCATTTTATAGTTCAGACGTAAAAATAAACAGCTACCTAACCAGTAGTGGTACAAATAATAATCGCTAATAGTAATCATAAGTATGCAACCCAAATGTAATCAGCATCTCGTTAAAATCATCACAGTCGTAGTTATGGCTATATCCTTAAGCAGCTGTGTGAGTAATAAAGAAATTTTATACTTTCAGGATGCTAACCAATACAACCAAACTAACGTACAGTATCAAGAAAATACCATTCAGCCTAACGATATATTAGCAGTAACCATAAGTGCTGCCATACCAGAAGCAGCCATTCCGTATAATAAAAACGTAAATGCCAATGCTGTTAATAATAGTGTAGATATTTTAAAACTGCAAGGGTATTTAGTCAATCCAGAAGGGTTTATAGCATTACCAGTGTTAGGAAAAATTAAAGCGACACAACTTACCAACTCGCAACTAGAAAGCCAAATTGTGGCACAACTAGAAAATGGTGGTCACTTAATTAATCCTATTGTAACCGTTAGATTGCTTAATGCAAAAGTGACTGTTTTAGGTGAAGTCCAACGTCCTGGAACCTTTAGTTTTACAGAGCAGTACATTAGTGTACCACAAGCCTTAGGTTATGCAGGAGATTTAACCATTAACGGAAAGCGTAACGATATTTTGTTAATCAGAGAAGTGGACGCAACACGTAAAATCACACACATAGATTTAACCACTACCAATTGGATGGACAATCCAGAATACCGACTAAAACCTAACGACGTCTTAGTGGTACAACCCAATCGTGCTAAAGTAAAAACAGCAGGTTACGTAGGTAATGTAACAACCATAGTAGCAATTGCATCGGTAACCCTAAGTGCCATAATTTTATTGACTAGATAAGCAGACTATGGATAATTACCTAGAACAACAAGACGCACAAGACCAGCAAATAGACTTAAAAGGGATTGCTAATAAGTACTTAGCTTATTGGTATTGGATCGCTTTAAGCGGAATAATCGCCTTAATTATAGCCTTTTTATATTTACGTTACACACCAGATAGCTACAAAACTGCTGCAAAAATTAAGGTCTTGACGGAAAAAGAATCCACTGCCTTAAACCTAGATTTAGATAAATTATTAGGTAAAGGAAACGTTAACCTAGAAAACGAACGTGCTGTATTGCAATCCTTTAGATTAAACCGACAAGTGGTTAATCAATTAAACTTACAGGTACAATACTTTCAGTCTGGTCGTGTTAATAAATCTGAAGTCTTTAACGCACCTTTTAAAGTGGTGTTTGAACCGGAATTAGCAAAACCAGATGCCGAATTACAGTTTCAAATAACACTTCAGGATAAAGGCTACCAATTATTAAACTTAGAATCCGAAGCCACCTTACAAGTCCCAAACTTTTATTTTGAAAAGCCAACGGTTGACTTTCCGTTTACCATTCAGCCAGCAAATGCACAAAGTTTAGTGGCTAATGATAATCCAGTCTATGAGGTTAAAATTAGTAGTCAAACACAAGCCACACAAAATTTATTACAAGCCATAAAAATTGCACCTGATGGTAAGGACAGTGATATATTAATTTTAAGTCTGGAAGATCCAAGCAAGCAAAAAGCACAACAGGTCTTAAATACTTTAATTGAAGTCTATACTCAAGATGGAATTACAGACAGACAGGAAGTGTCTAAACGTACCATCGCGTTTATTGACGAAAGGTTTACGTATCTAACTACCGAGTTGGACTCGATTGAAGTCGCAAAAGGTAGCTACAAGCAAAACAATAACCTAAGTATTTTTGAAGCTGATGCAGCGTCTGTGATTCAGAAAAAATCGATTAAAGACGAACAACTTTTTGAAGCCGAAACCCAATTGCTATTAGCAGATGTGTTAGACAAAAGCATAGCTAGTAACCAAGACATAAAATTATTACCTGCTAATATTGGGTTAAATAGTGGTGCAGTAAATACCTTGGTTAGCGATTATAATGCTGCAGTGTTAGAATATAACAAATGGAAAGCCACAGCAGGAGACAATAACCCAAGGGTTAAGATTTTAAAAGCGTCTATTACAGATTTAAATAATAACATACAACGCTCATTATCTGGTTATAAAACGCAATTGCAACAGTCCTTATCGCAAAATAAACGTGCGCAAGGCTTAGCACAACAGTCGTTTAAAACCTTACCAAGCAAAGAAAAAATATTACGTAGTATAGAGCGTCAACAAATCCTAAAAGAAAACCTGTACTTGCTATTATTACAAAAACGCGAAGAAGCAGCAATTACTATGGCAGTCACTGCAGCGAATGTAAAAGTGATAGATTACGCGATTACTAACTCGATTCCTGTAGCTCCAAAACGTAAAATAGTATTGTTAGCTGCCTTATTATTAGGATTGGGTTTACCAATCGGTATCTTGTATTTAAAGTTTTTAACCAATACTAAAATTTACACGAGTAAGGATGTTGAAAATATTAACCCTAATACTGCAATTGTTGGTGAGATTCCGGTAATTCCTAATGCTAAACAAGCGTTAAAATTAACCTCAGGAAACACACAAACTGAGGAAGCGTTTAGAACCTTAATCCATAACCTTAACTTTACGTTGCATAACAAACAGACAAATCAAGGTCAAGTTATAGCGTTAACGTCTTCGGTTAAAGGCGAAGGAAAAACAACTGTGGCGTTTAATATTGCGCAAACCTATTTTCATTTAAAAAAGAAAGTGTTATTAGTTGGTGCAGATTTGCGTAATCCTCAATTACACACCTTAATTGGAAGCTCTAAAGACAAAGCTGGATTATCTAATTATTTAAGTAATCAAACCAATAATTGGCAAGAGACTTTAGTCCATATGGATGCAGATAGTAACCAATTTGATTTACTATTGTCAGGTCCAATTCCGCCAATGCCAACGGTTTTATTATCAAGCGCACGTTTCCAAGCGTTTTTAAACGAAGCAAAAGCACATTACGATTATATTATTGTAGATACAGCACCAACCTTATTAGTAGCAGATACGCTAACGTTTATGGATGGTATTGATTATACAGCTTATGTGGTGAGATCTGGAGTGACAGAAAAACCATTAATTGAATACTCTAAAAAATTAGTAGACCAGAAAAAGATTAAAAACATGGGTTATATCATTAACGATATTGATTTTAAAGGATCGTATGGTTATGGTTATAATTATGGCTATGGTTATGGCTATAATGCCGAAACGGTTAAGAAAAAATGGTATCAGTTTAAAAAATAAAACAATAATATCGCCTTAAAAAGGTTTGTAAAGTAAACTCCCTAAACTATTAATAGCGCAATATAGTAACTAAGTTAAAATAGTAACTTGATGAATATAAAATCGCTATTACTACACATTGCTGTAGCTAGTACATTAGTCATGTGCAAAGCTGTAGCACAAGATAAACCACACGTAAAGCTAGCTTTAGGTGTCAACATTATTAATAACTATCCTTACAGCAGGTTACCTTGGGCAATAGACAAGTTAGACTTTGCAACGCCTTTTAATTTAGGCGTAGACTATCAGTTGGATCCTAATTGGAGTGTTGGTGTTAATGTGTCCACAAATACGCTAAAAACACCCAAATCCAATGCGAGTTTGTTTGCAGTACAAGCAGATGTTAATTATTATATTATTCCAAATACAGCAAGAGATTACAAGGAGTTATACGTGTTTTTGGCAGCAGGAAAATACACGTACGCTAATACAGACGCGTTTATAGTTGGTCCAGGTTTAGGTATTAGTTATTGGCTGTTTCCTAAAATGGCTGTTAATATCTCTGGACGTGCTAACGTTGCAGTTAAAAATAACAGTCCAGAAGTGGGTAGTTATTACCAATGTAATATTGGTGTTATCTGGCGATTTACAGATGGGTTTTAGATAGCATAAGCAAGCTGACATAGTTTCTTAATAACAAAAGAAAGCAAAAAGCACTAGCACAAATTAAAACGAAACCACAATCACAACCAAAAAACCTATATCAAAACCATAAGCAACAGCAGCACAAACAGAAACAGCAATTGTAAAATTGATATAGTACAAAAACAAAAAAAAGCACGTCATTATAACGTGCTTTTTTTATATATAAAATTGAAAGTATGAAAGGTTAATCTTTTCTATCATCTATCATCTATCGACTAACCACTAATTACTAACCACTATTTAAAAGCATTCAATCCAGTAACGTCTAAACCAGTAATTAATAAATGGATATCATGTGTACCTTCGTAAGTAACAACACTTTCAAGGTTCATCATATGTCTCATAATGCTGTACTCACCACTAATTCCCATACCACCTAACATTTGTCTAGCGTCTCTAGCAATTTTTAGTGCCATATCTACATTATTACGTTTCGCCATAGATATTTGTGCAGAGGTTGCAGTACCATTTTCGCGCATAACACCAAGTCGCCAAGCTAATAATTGGGCTTTGGTAATTTCGGTAATCATTTCAGCAAGCTTCTTTTGTTGTAATTGGAATTGTCCAATAGGCTTACCAAATTGCATACGTTCTTTACTATATCTTAAAGCAGTATCGTAGCAATCCATTGCTGCTCCAATCGCTCCCCAAGCAATACCAAAGCGTGCCGAATCTAAGCAACCTAATGGTGCACCTAATCCAGATTTGTTTGGTAATAAGTTTTCTTTTGGTACTTTAACGTTGTCAAAAATAAGCTCGCCTGTTGCAGACGCACGAAGGGACCATTTGTTATGTGTTTCAGGCGTTGTAAAACCTTCCATACCACGTTCTACAATTAAACCGTGAATACGACCTGCTTCATTTTTTGCCCAAACAACAGCAACGTTACAAAAAGGCGAATTTGAAATCCACATTTTTGCACCATTTAAAAGGTAATGGTCTCCCATATCTTTAAAGTTGGTGACCATGCCTCCAGGATTACTTCCATGGTCAGGCTCAGTTAAACCAAAACTTCCAATCCATTCTCCACTAGCTAATTTTGGTAAGTATTTTTGGCGTTGTGCCTCGTTACCATATTTCCAAATAGGATACATTACTAACGACGATTGTACTGAGGCAGTACTACGTACACCAGAATCACCACGTTCTATCTCTTGCATAATTAAACCATAAGCAATTTGGTCTAAACCTGCACCACCATATTCCACAGGAATATAAGGTCCAAAAGCACCAATATCTGCTAATCCTTTAACAATTTGCTTCGGGAATTCTGCTTTTTGAGCATACTCTTCAATAATAGGAGAGACGTCACGCTTAACCCATTCACGAGCAGCATCACGTACTAATTTATGTTCTTCAGTTAAAAGTTCGTCAAGATTATAGTAATCTGGCGCTTCAAATAAATCTGGTTTCATTTAAGTCTGTATTAAAAATAAACTATTCGTGTAGCTTATTGTTTCAATCACAAAAATAACGAAATCGTTTTCAGAACACAATATTATATCAAAAATTAAGGCAAATTTTTAAGAATTCTTTTATTTACGAGTATATAATAACATATTTAGCATTTTAGCACAAATCCTTACTAGCAAACCCAATGTCACCCTGAGCCAAGTCGAAGAGTTCCTAAAAACCACCAAACCCAATGTCACAAATAGCAATACCAATGTCACCCTGAGCGCAGTCGAAGGGTCTCTATTAGACCAGCCAAACCCAATAGCAAAAAAAACTCACACCAAGTTATCCTGAACGAATATCAGGATCTCATCCAAAAAATCAAAACCTAAATAATCAAGAAAAAATCGAGTAAATAATTACTTTTTTTAGAATATTTTCCACAACATTCCAAAGTTTAATAGCAATGTCACAAGTAGCAAAACAAATGTCACCCTGAGCGCAGTCGAAGGGTCTCTTACAAACCACAAAACCCAATAGCAAAACAAAGCCACACAAACCAAGTCATCCTTAACGAGTTTCAAGATCACATCCTAAGTAACACAAGTAGCAATAAAAACTTCACACTAATAAAATAAAACCACCAAAACCAATGTCATAAATAGCAATACCAATGTCACCCTGAGCGCAGTCGAAGGGTCTCTAATAAGCCACCAAACCGAATTACATTTTAAGATAAAAATCTTTAGTTAACGCAATATAATCATCAGTATATTGATGCCTTGCGGTTTCAATAACCAAAGTCTCAGTTTTAATTTCGCTTTCGCGGAAAGAAAACGCTAGCAAACTTCTTTTAACATCCGAAGTAGGCGTTCCTTTAACATGTAAGATATTATTAGGAAACAAATTAACTTTAGACGCTAGGTCTATAAAGTGAGCCTCTTCTTTAAAGGGAATAACAACCGTAAAAATACCAGTTTCAGACAATAGTTGAGCAGTAAAAGCAACTAAATGATCAAAAGGTAAGGCATCTGTAAAACGAGCTAAGTCACGTTGTGTGTTGTCAGATTTGTAATCCTCAGCATAAAATGGAGGATTGGATATAATCAAGTCGTATTTGTCCTCAATTTCTTCTGTAAACTCAGCTAAATCGGCATGATAACAAAATAAGCGATCAGCCCAAACCGAAGTTTCAAAATTATCAACACATTGCTCATACGCTTGTTCGTCAATTTCTAAAGCATCAATAACTTCCGCTTGACTACGTTGTGCAAGCATTAAAGCTAAAATACCTGTTCCTGCACCAATATCCAAAATAGCAAATGGGTTGGTGTTTAAAGGTGACCAAGCACCAAGTAAAACGCTATCAGTACCAATTTTCATGGCACATTGATCTTGTTGTACAGTAAATTGTTTGAATTTAAAAGGCTTGCTCATATGACGTTATCCTAAATGTGATGTAGGATCTCTTTAGTTTTGGATGTGATACTGAAATAAATTCAGCATGACCTAGGTTATCTTGTAAGCTGTAAATCTATTAAATACTTAGGATAAATAACAGCTATGATTTTGTTAGATTATTTATAAAAGACTTACTGCTAGGTTACGTCATCCTGAACTAGTTTCAGGATCTCATTATTTATTAGATTTAGGCTAAAAATAAATTCAGCACAAAACAAATTAATCTTCTAAATATAAGTCTATCAAGCCTTCTGGAGTATCTACAAAAATAGTTTTGTTTGGTTTATCCACTTTAGAAATAAACTCATCATTCATTGGGATTAAAATCTCAATACCATCTCTGTCAATTTCAAATAGGGATTGTGCAGTACTGTCATTAACCGCTTTTATAATACCAACAGTTCCAAAGTTTTTGTCTTCAACTTTAAAACCTATTATTTCATGAAAATAAAATTTATCATCTTCTAATTCTGGTAAAACGCTTAGTGGTAAGTATATGTTGCTTTTAATTAAACTATCAGCATCAGCTTCGGTATCGACATCTTCAAATTTTACACGAAGTAATTCTGATTTATGTAATTGAGAGCTTTCAACAAAAAACGGAACTAATGAACCACGTAAATCTATCAGCATAGAGTCTAAGTTTTCATAAAGTTCTGGCTCGTCAGTATCTAGTTTTATAAGGAGCTCACCTTTAAAACTATATTTTTTTACAATTTTTCCTAAAAAGAAACAGTCTTTAATATCCATAACAAAAGTTTTTTGCATAAAAAACTCCGATAAAGATTATCGGAGTTTAAAAGTATAAAAATTAATTTTTATTCTTCTTCTTCGTTAGATGCTTTTGCATCTTCAGCAGGAGCTTCTTCTACAACTGGAGCGTTAGCTGCAATTCTAGCTTCGTTAGCTGCTTTTTCTGCTTCAAAAGCTTTAGTTTTAGCTTCAGCTTCCGCTTTAGATAAACCTTCTTTTTTAGCATCTACTTTAGAAGCTTTTTCTTCTAACCAAGCTGTAAACTTTGCTTCAGCTTGCTCTTCAGTTAAAGCACCTTTTCTAACACCACCTGCTAAATGGTTTTTAAGCATAACACCTTTGTAAGACAAAATTGCTTTTGCTGTGTCAGTTGGTTGTGCACCATTCTGTAACCATTGTACAGCGCCATCAATGTTTAAGTCGATAGTTGCAGGGTTAGTGTTTGGATTGTAAGCACCTAATTTTTCTAGGTATTTACCATCTCTTTTTGCTCTAGCATCTGCTGCTACGATCCAGTAATAAGGTTTTCCTTTTTTACCGTGTCTTTGTAATCTAATTTTTACTGGCATAAATAATTAATTTGTGAGGTACGCGACCTCTATTATTAATAAGCCGCAAAGATACTATATTTTTTTAATTTTCAAGTTTTTAAACTAAATCTGTCAAATAAAATAAATTATTCTATTTTTGGTCTTGTATAAAAGTAACGATAATGAAAAAAATAACAATTTTATTAGTTGTATTATTAACCTTGACATCTTGTAGTGAGGATTTAGTTTTTAATAATCCTGCATTTATAGGATATAATGATGGCGAGTTATGGGAAGCAACAACCTACAGAGCTAATGTTGATGGCTCAGGAAATTTAACAATTACTGGTATTAGAGGTTTAGAGACTATAATACTTAAAACAAATGATACTGCCGAGACTTTATACCTTTTAGGTAATACAACATCATCTGCAACTTATGAAAATGAGTTTGGTGATTTTTATTCAACTAATAACGTGCCTGACCCAGATTTACAAGTGTATCCAGCAGATGGTAAAATAAATATATCAGAATTTAATATTATTGAAAGAACCGTTTCTGGAACATTTGCTTTTAACGTATATGATAGTTCTGGTACACAAACAGAAAATTTTAATAAAGGGTATTTTTATAATGTGCCAATTTTAAGTATCGGAACCGTAGTGTCGATAGATCCTTTAGTGGCTTGCCAAAATGCAACAGCTGTTGCGTTGACCACTCAAACTAATTACGAAGCAGTGGATATTATGTCTCCAGATTATCCGCAAGTATGTAATTTTTATAAAACTGCATTAGAGAATAAAAAGCAACAATGTGGTGATGCAGATGGATCGATACAAGATTTAATAGATGATTTAGGAGATTGTACTAATTAATCACCTTTAAAATATAATATTTAAGCCAACGCATTAGCGTTGGCTTTTTTTTGTTAAATACTCTTAAGGCTATCACAAACCCTGTTAAATCACTTGACATCAGGTGGTGTTTGTGTTATATTGTTATTGCAGATGTGAAACAATATGCATCTTTAAAAAAAATATTGAAATTTAAATGATCAAAGATATTATGAATTACAGTGAAAAAATTTCAAACAAGTTAAACGAATTATTAGTTAAAAATTATGATGCCGAAAAAGGGTATTTAAATGCAATTGATAACGTAGACAATAAAGAATTAAAAATGTTTTTTAAACGAAGAGCTTCAGAACGTAGCCAATTTGCAAAAGAATTAAGAACAGAAATTTTGCAATATGGACAAATTCCAGAAGACTCAGGTAGCTTTAAAGGAACCATGCATAGAAATTGGATGAGCTTAAAATCAACCTTTACTTCAAATAATGAAGAAGCTATTTTGGAAGAAGCGATTAAAGGTGAAGAAGCAAGTCTGGAAGAATACGATGCTTTGTTAAAAGAAAACAATTTGCCTCCAACAATAGATAATTTAATTGCTAAGCATAGAAACGCAATCCAAGCAGCAATTAACACCGAAAAAGTGCACGAAGAGTTAATCTCATAAACGCATAATTATAAAAAAAAAAGCCAGCAGTTATCTGCTGGCTTTTTTTTTGTTTACAACTGTTTGCTGTTTCGCTTTATAAAAATATAAATTCTATGTACTTTTATAGGCTCGTATTTTTCAGCACAAACTTCAAAGAAATCACATAATGTACTTAATATTTGATACCGAAACCACAGGATTACCTAAGCGTTGGGATGCACCAATTACTGATACAGATAATTGGCCTAGATGTATCCAAATTGCTTGGCAATTACATGATGAGATGGGTAATTGTATCGAGCATCAAGATTATTTAGTCCAACCTGAAGGTTTTAATATACCATATGATGCAGAAAAAATCCATGGTATATCTACAGAATTAGCACAACAACAAGGTGTCCCATTATCAGAAGTTTTAGAGAAATTTAATGTTGCATTAAGTAAAACTAAATTTGTAGTCGGTCAAAACGTAAAGTTTGATTTAAATATTATGGGAGCGGAATTTGTTCGCGAAAGCGTAGAAAACCCATTGCAAGAGCTACCTGTTTTGGACACTTGTACAGAGCATACTGCAGAGTTATGTCAGATTCCAGGAGGACGATACGGTAAGTTTAAGTTACCTACTTTAACAGAGTTGCATCAGTTTTTATTTGATCAGCCTTTTGCAGAAGCGCACAATGCAACAGCAGATGTTGAGGCAACAACACGTTGCTTTTTAGAGTTAATTAGATTAAAAAAATATACAAAAGAACAGTTAGATGTTCAGCCAGATTATTTTGAGCATTTCAATAAAGCAAATCCGCAAACAATTCAGCTTATAGGATTAAAGCATATTAACCTTAAAAAGGAAAGTGCTAAAATCCAAGCGCAATTACAAAAGCAGAATACAAGTGAGATTTCTTCTGCCGAAATTAAAGAAAATATCAAGGATTTACAGTCCGTAGATTTTGTTCACTTACATAATCACTCTCAGTTTTCTGTATTGCAATCCACAATTAGTATCACAGATTTAGTCGATTTGGCTGCTGAGCAGGACATGCCTGCAGTTGCGCTTACAGACCATGCTAATATGATGGGAGCATTTCATTTTGTAAAAGCTATTAATGGTCATAATAGAGCAGTTAAAGCTAAAAATGCCGAAGCTGAAGCTAAAGGCGAAACACCTAAAGCAAAAGAAATAAAAGGGATTTTAGGTTGCGAATTTTTTGTTTGCGAAGACCATACCGATAAAAGCAGAAAAGACAATGGCTATCAAATTGTCCTGATTGCCAAAAATAAAAACGGATACCATAACTTAGCTAAGCTGTCATCGCATGCGTTTGTTGATGGTTTTTACTATTTACCACGTATTGATAAAAAATTAATTGAGCAATATAGAGAGGATTTAATTTGCTTGACAGGAAACCTTTATGGTGAGGTGCCAAGTAAAGTGTTAAATGTTGGAGAAAGTCAAGCCGAAGAAGCGTTGCTTTGGTGGAAAGACTTATTTCAAGACGATTTATATATCGAGGTTATGCGTCACAATCAAGAGGACGAAAACCGTGTTAATCCAACGTTA